>JACDJC010000072.1_pt1 | contig 128891 bp, 150 predicted proteins | sample 7454191 | NCBI WGS metagenome assembly JACDJC01 (sample SAMN14253291, study PRJNA609438) | sludge metagenome | isolation source: sludge after 25d culture with pyrite and EDTA | collected 2018-12-20 | reverse complement strand
CGTGATGCGAGTGGTCATTGGAAATACTCCCGTCAATGAGTAAGTTGTTCCCGTTATACGGCGCATATCGCGCCTTTCTGGAAAATCATTCTAGCAAATGCATCTGAGATGAAATCTCAAAATATCCTTGATAATTACTATTTATTGGGACAATCATCCCACTATGAAACCATTTCTCGACGAAATTGATCGCAAAATCCTGGATGAGCTGCAAATCGATGGGACCCTGTCCGTTGATTCTCTCTCCGAGCGGGTACACTTATCGCGCAATGCCTGCTGGCGGCGGGTCAAGCGCATGGAGGATGAAGGGATCATCAAGGCGCGCGTGGCCCTGGTCGATGCCGAGATGGCGGGTTGCGGCCTGTCCGTCTTCATTCTTGTTCGCACATCAAGCCACGACCCCGATTGGCTGGGCAAATTTCGCGGTACCATGGGGCGCTTTCCGGAGATCGTCGGGGTTTATCGCATGACCGGCGATCTGGACTATGTGCTGAAGGCGCGCGTTTCCGACGTCAAAGCCTATGACCGGCTTTATCAGCGACTGATTGCCAGCGTTCCGCTGTCAGATGTTTCGGCTTCATTCGTCATGGAAGAGATCAAGGAAACGACTGCGGTGCCGCTGGAACGGGATTAAATCCGCTGCGGAGGGCAGCTCATAGTGTAAAAGCATGATCCTGTGCAGCACTATCATTGCAAAACGCCAAATAGACGGTACACCTTTCATTGGTTTTCACGTATGAGCGTCGCCAATTTAGAGCGCATCCTGAAAAGCGTGAAACGGTTTTCAGACAAGATGCGCGATGAAACAATGTCTCGCAGGCCAACTGAATTCTTGCAGGAAAGGCTCCCTCATGACCGCAGCTTCCTCTTCCGCGCCAACGCTCGGCATCATCCGCCTCGAACACGCGAAAGGCCTTGAACTTCCAGCCTATGAGACATCGGGGTCGGCTGGCATGGACCTGCGTGCAGCCGTTGCCGAAGACCGCCAGATCGTTCTCCTGCCGGGGCGCCGCACGCTGGTGCCGACAGGGCTGATCTTCGAAATTCCCGAAGGCTTTGAAGTACAGATTCGCCCGCGCTCGGGCCTTGCCTTCAAGAACGGCATCACCTGCCTCAATACGCCCGGCACCGTCGATTCCGATTATCGTGGCGAGGTGAAGGTTCTTCTCATCAATCTGGGCGATGACGATTTCCGCATCGAGCGCGGCATGCGTATTGCGCAGGCTGTTTTTGCACCTGTCGTCCAGCCGAAGGTTGAAGAGCGCACGGAAGCAACCGAAACGGCGCGCGGCGCTGGCGGCTTCGGTTCGACCGGCACGGCATGAACGGACAAATCGCACGCAAAAGCCCGGCTGAGCCGGGCTTTTTTATTGCCTGTTTTTTACTGCGTCAGCGCCGCACGCTGGCAAAGTACGCCAGTGACCTGAACGTCAGCCTCACCCAATTTGACACCGAGCATATCCAGCACCCCGAAAAGCAGGCCATCCACCACCGGGCCCAAAGGCGTTAGCAAGGTGCCTAGGAGCTGGGTAAGCCCACTCAAGGGCAGAGGCAAAGGCAGCAATCCTATCAAAACGACCTCGAGATCGAGCCCCTTTACCAGCCCGACAAAAAGCGACCCCACGAGCTGGTTGGTCCCCACGGTTTTGATCCGTTTGGCGGCAATATCGGCAGGAGTAAAGGTCACAATTTCTTGCTTAGGATTGCCAAGCGGCAATTCAACACGTCCGCGAAGCTCGGCTATGTCCAGAGGTCCCAATTTCACTACGGCGATCGCCGTCTTCTTGACAGTAGGCGTTTTGCTGAAATTCTTCATCAAAACGATATCGGTATCGCCAAGATAGACACCGGCCACGCCCGGTTTAACACCAAGTTTTACCGTGGCACTTCCGGGTCCCTGCGGGCAGCTTATACTTTTGAGTTCGGCTTCACCGCTCGCCACGTCAATAAAGATCGGCACGTGAACATTGGCCAGATAGGAAACAATACCGTTATTGCCGACCTCAAGTTCCAGAAGCAGGCGTATCTGTGCAGTGCGGACCAAAGCACCTACCCCTCCAACAGTGAAGAACGGGGTCTTTTGTGCTGGCTCTCCAACGGCAATGTCCAGTTTAAGCGTAAGTACACCAGGCAAGCTTAGCCCAGGACCAAGCTTGATTTGATTGTTTCCCCCCAACATTGCCGCTGCAGTTATCATCTGCAGCACGTTAGCGGTGATATTGTAGTTATTAGATGATCCGAGCGATGCGTCGGCTATTGATCCAAGGCCTAGCAATTTTCCAACCGGTAGCTTCGTGTTAAGCGCACCGGCGTTCTTCCCGAGAAGGGTCAGAGCAGCCTTTGCTGCTGGATTACTCGTTGTGACCTCCGCCATAACGCTTGCCAGCATCCCGACTGAAACATCCGTGTTCATCAATTGGTCATAAGTACCAGCCGTCAGCCCTACTTTGGGAGCAAGCTTATCCAGAAATCCGAGCAGGTTGATATCAGTTGCCGCGAGTGCATTGTAATCAACAAGCTTCAGATTGAGAGTGGTCCCCAACAGGCCCCCGAGAAGTCCGTTCAACACACTTTGATCGGTATTCAGGCTCAACAGCCGCGAACCGATGGAGAAAGCTGCTTCCGCCTTCGTGGCCGCCATGCCGGTAGCCCCAAGCGCGGGGCGATTGATGAAAGCCTGACCGAAATAGAGATTGCCCGGACGCGCCAGCCGGACGCGAACCGCATCGGGGCTGGCCCCGCCAGCCACGAAACGGTTCTCAACCGCACGATTCTTGTCGGGAAAGTAATTGCCCTTCTCCACCCAGACGCGGGTCTTGTTATCGCTTTTTCCGTTCACGACGGACGGATCGTAAGCGCCTGTCATCAACACCGGATCAAGACCGTTTGCCCGCAATTGTCGCAACACCGCATCATTCGCCTGCGAAAGGGAAGCTGCACCCGCAACGGCGGCAAAATCAGCCATGCTTTGTAGCTGGCGCCGCTCCAGAAACAACGAACTCGTGTCCACGCAGAATGCCGCTACCGCCAGAAACAGTGGAGAAACCAGCGCCGCCATCGTCGCCAGATTGCCGCTCCGCGCACACAGGAAACGCGATACCAAACCCCGCATATCGAATGCCCCACCCCTTAGTCAGATTCCGCCAAGCCTTATTGTCGATGCCCTTGTAATGGTCGTGTCCGGAAGCGGCAGGCCCGTCATCAGGCTCCAGATCGGCAGGTTTTGCGCGTTGTAGCGGATCGTCACCGTGAACTGGTTCGGGTCCGACTGGGCATTGTCGACATTCACCTGCATCTTCGCCGGATCGATCAGCGAATATTTTGCCGCGTTTTTCTGGATGTAGGTTGTCGCCAGCGTCAGCCGCTCCGGGGGATCGATACCCGCCAGCGCGGTGCGCGTGGCGTCAGCCGCAAGCTGCTGCACGGCATTCGCCACGCCCAGATAAAGGCCGAAGGCGATCATGCCCATCAGTATCAGAAGAAAAACCGGCGCCAATATTGCGAATTCGACCGCTGCAGTGCCGCTTTTATTTCGCTTGAAAAATAACAATGGAGGTATTCTTCGGTGCAGGCTTGAAAACCTGCCCGATATGAATGAAAACCTTTTCCGCCCCATAATAAGGTAAGCCATTTGCCCTCCCGTCCAAGAGCATTGAAACCTTATTTCCATGTCAATTCGAAGCAACATGCATCATGCATGCGCCGACCATCCGCCTTTGCGGACAGGTCACGTTTTAAATTCTTCCATCTACTTTCAGATGTGATTTCCCGATCTTATTTAATCAGGAGATAATTTAAGAACACTTAATTACTGCAATCAGTTTGTTTCTAATGGAAAATTCCAAAAGAATAACTGCAAGTTGTATATTGGTGCCAACTTGGTTCTCTTCATCGCTTGCTTTCGCACCATGATCGGAAGCAACCAGAGGCATCCATCCCTTTGTGGCACCGACAATTATTGCATGACAAATAATTAAGATGAAATCCTGAGCTTTCAGGGATAGATATCCCGTCAGCGATCCATAGTGGGCAAGTATTGTCTCGCTTTGGTTGCATGCGACAGAGAATTTGCGGGACATATTAATAAATCTCCGGAGATCGGAGGTTCTGAAAGCTAGAGGGTTTGAGGGTGCTTACAACTTCCGATTCTTCCAAAACCGGGCAGCGGACGGCACCTTCGCAGAAGCGCGCGCGCAACAAGGCGCGCCGCTGGTGGCTCTGGCTTGTCATTGCGGCAATCGTGGCTGGCGCGGGCTGGTATTTTTACGGATCAGGCCAGGCAGACGGCCAGAAGACGAGTTATCTGGCCGAGACAGTCACACGTGGCAATATCGAAAACGCCATTACCGCCGTCGGCACACTCAGTGCGCTGCGCAGCATCAATGTCGGCGCGCAGGTTTCCGGCCAGCTTAAAAGCGTGAAAGTCGAAGTGGGCGATCAGGTCAAGCAGGGCCAGCTTATCGCCGAAATCGACCCGTCACCCTTCGAGAAAAAGGTGGAAATCGCGAGCGCCCAGCTCGACAATCTCAAGGCACAGCTTTTGAGCAAGGAAGCCCAGCTAACGCTCAAAAAGGCCAATGCGGCGCGACAGCGCTCGCTTCTGGCCACGCGCGGCGTATCCCAATCCACCGTCGATCAGGCCGACGCCGATCTCGCCATGGCCGATGCGGATGTGAAGGCGCTCGGCGCGCAGATCCGCCAGCAGGAAGCCCAGCTTGCCAGCGACAAGGTCGATCTCGGCTACACCAAGATCTACAGCCCCATGGAAGGCACGGTCGTCGATCAGGCCGCCAAGGAAGGCGAAACGCTGAATGCCGTGCAGAGCGCACCAACCATCGTGACCGTGGCCGATCTCAAGGTCATGACCGTGGAAGCGCAGGTTTCGGAAGCCGACATCGGCAGGCTGAAGCCCGGAATGCCGGTTTATTTCACCTTGCTTGGCCAGCCGGAGAAGCGCTTTACCGGCACGCTGCGCCAGATCAAGCCGACGCCTGCGACCGAGAACAATGTCGTGCTCTATTATGCGCTGTTCGACGTCCCGAACCCGACCGGCGAACTGATGATCAATATGAGCACGCAGGTCTATTTCATTCTTGATGAGGCGAAGGACGTATTGATCGTCCCCTCCTCCGCTCTGAACTACAAGCGCGAAGGCCCCCAGAACCAGAAAGGCAAGCCGCAGATTTCGGTCAAGGTCGTCAGTGACAACGGCTCGATCACCGAACGTCAGGTTCAGATCGGCGTGCGCAATCGCGTGCAGACCGAGATCAAAAGCGGCCTTGAGGAAGGCGACAAGGTTATCGTCACCAGCGCTTCCAGCGGAGCCGAAGCCGCCGCAGGGCAGCGTGGCCGCAGGCCCGGCATGCGCCTGTTCTGATGAGCCGCCTCATGACCGACACGCCGCTCATCAGACTGGATGATATCCGCAAGACCTATCACAATGGCGACCTAGCCGTTGAGGTACTGCACGGCATCACGCTCGATATTCAGGCCGGGGAGTTCGTCGCGATCATGGGCGCGTCCGGCTCCGGCAAATCGACGCTGATGAACATTCTGGGCTGTCTCGATAGCCCGAGCGGCGGACAATATCTGCTTGATGGCGAGGACGTCTCGACACTGGATGCCGATGCGCTTGCAGCATTGCGCCGCCGAACCTTCGGCTTCGTCTTCCAGAGCTATAATCTTATCTCGACCTCGACTGCGCAAGAAAACGTCGAAGTGCCCGCAATCTATGCGGGCCTGCCCGCATCGGAGCGCCATGCACGCGCCGCAGAGTTGCTCAATTCGCTGAAGCTCGGCGACCGCCTCGATCATCGTCCGAACCAGCTTTCCGGCGGCCAGCAGCAGCGCGTTTCCATCGCCCGCGCGCTCATGAATGGCGGGCGTATCATCCTTGCCGATGAGCCTACCGGCGCACTCGACAGCCAGAGCGGCGAGGATGTGATGGAATTGCTGCGCTCCATGCACGCGCAGGGTCATACCGTCATCGTCATCACACATGCCCGCGAAGTAGCTGAACGCGCCGATCGGCTGATCGAAATCCGCGACGGCCAAATACTCTCCGATACTGTGAAGCGCGCCATTCCCGATACGCAGGCACCGTTCCGGTTGCAGGAGAGCCTTGAAGGCAATTCCGCCCGCATTGCCGATGTTTCGGAAGCGGTCAAGATGGCCATGCGCGCCTTGCGTGCCAACATCTTCCGGACAATTCTCACCCTGCTCGGCATCATCATCGGCGTCAGTTCCGTGGTGACGATGCTCGCCATCGGCACCGGCGCGCAGAACTCGATTCTCGACCGCATCAATGCGATGGGCACCGATCTCATTCTGGTGCGTCCCTCCATGGCGGGTTTCCGGGGAACAGGCTCGATAGCGACACTGGTTCCCGAAGATGCCACTGCCATTCTGGAACTGCCGAACATCAAAACCGCTGTCCCCGAAGTCACCGGCACCGTGACGCTGCGCCGTGGCAATGTCGATTACCAATCGCAGGCAAACGGGACTGTCCCTGCCTTTTCCGAAGCCAAATCGTGGAAGGTTGCCACCGGCGACTTCATCAGCCAGAGCGATCTGGATAATTATGCGCCCGTCGCAGTGCTGGGCAAAACGGTCGTCAACACGCTGTTCCCCGATGGCAGCAATCCTATCGGGCAGTATATCCTGATCCAGAAGATTCCGTTTCAGGTGATCGGAACTCTTGAACCGAAAGGCGCAGGCTTTGGCGGTTCGGATCAGGACGATGTGGTGATCGTGCCGCTCTCCACCGGCAATCTGCGGCTGTTTGGCCAGAAATATGTGCGTACCATCACCGTGCAGGTGAAGGATTCCGACCTCATCAACACGACGCAGGAACAGATTCAGGACCTGCTGGACCAGCGCCACAAGAAGCAGGACACGATGATAACCAACATGTCGTCCATCCGCGAAGACGCGACGGCAATGGGCAATACGATGACGCTGTTTCTGGGGTCCGTTGCTGCAATCTCGCTTCTGGTCGGCGGCATCGGCGTCATGAACATCATGCTGGTGAGCGTGACTGAACGCACCCGCGAGATTGGCGTGCGGATGGCGACCGGCGCAAGGCGGCGTGATATTCTGCTGCAATTCATCACCGAGGCATTGACCGTCTCGGCCATTGGCGGTGCATTTGGCGTCGTGATCGGGCTTGGCGCTGCGGCCATCGCTGGCTGGGCCGGTCTTTCCGTCGGCTATAGTGTCGGGCCTGTCCTGCTGGCCTTCGCCTGCGCTTTCGCCACCGGCCTGATCTTCGGCTTCCTGCCCGCGCGCAAGGCTTCCCGCCTGCTCCCGGCTGTGGCACTGTCTTCTGAATAACCAATACAAACCGGAAGGCAGTGCAGCGATGATTCTCCTCAAGCGAGGCCTGTCCGTCGCAGCCATAACGCTTGCTGCGATAGCTGCGCTGACGCAGCCGGGCCGCACGGAAACCTGCAACCGCCAAACCTTTGAAAATACAAACTACATCATCTGCGATGCAAAGGCGGATGGCGCAAGCTTGCATCTGTTCTGGAAAAATGGCGACGACGAGCCCTATCGCAATTTTTCAAAAGTAGCTGACGCTGCTGCAAGTCGCGGCAAGACACTGGTTTTCGCGCTCAATGCCGGCATGTATCAGCCTGATTTTTCGCCGATGGGCCTCTATGTCGAAAATGGCCGTGAGCTTATCCCGGCAAGCAAAACGACACCTGTTCGTGGGTCCGGGCCCGTACCGAACTTTTACAAGAAGCCGAACGGCATCTTCTATCTCGGCGACAAGGGCGCGGAAATCCTGCCGACAGACCGTTTCCTGAAACAAAAGATCAAGCCGCAACTGGCCACCCAGTCCGGGCCGATGCTGGTTATCCGCAACAGGATCAATCCGATTTTCATCGTCGGCTCAACCGACAGGACCCGGCGCAGCGGCGTCGGTGTTTGCAATGGCGGCGCGATCCAATTCGCGGTCAGCGAAGACGCGGTCAATTTCCACGATTTCGCAAAATTGTTTCGAGACCATCTCCAATGCCCCAACGCCCTGTTTCTCGACGGCGGTGGCGGTGCAGGCATCTACGTTCCAGTGCTGGAGCGAAACGACATATCCTGGCACGGCGGCTACGGCCCGATCTTCGGGTTTGTGGAGTAATGTTGAATCGGCAGGAAATGAAAGGCCGGTCTGATCTCCAGACCGGCCTTCAGATAATGCATTCTGCATTGCTTACTTGAACAGCAGCGGCAAGGTGATTGGCATACGCGCCTTGGCAATGGCCGCAGGCGGAGCAGGAACCGGCGAAGCTCGACGCGCTGCTTCCAGTGCAAGCTGATCGACCTCCGAATTACCGGACGAACCGGCCAGCTTGACCGAAAGCACGTTGCCAGACGGATCAATCACAAAGTTGATGACCACGCGTCCTTTGGCGTTGCGTGCCTTGCGCTGCATGAAACGCGTGTTACGCGCCATATGAGCATTCATCTTCGCCTGCCATTTGTTGGAGGCGACGCCCGCCGACGCAGAATTCTCGCCACGACGGTTCGCAGCAGCCTTCTCGCCCGCATCTGCATCCATGCGCGGCGCTGCCGCCTGACGGGTTTCCGGTGCTTTCTCGGCCTTCTTGGGCTTGGGCTTCTCGACCTTGGGTTGCTTCGGCTTTTCCGGCTTCGGCTTCTCAACCTTTTTCGGTTCTGGCTTCGGCTCCGGCTTGGGTTCCGGTTTTACTTCCGGCTTTTCGACCGGCAGCGGAACAGCCACTTCGGGCTTTTCAGCCTCGACCACATCCGGAATGACTTCTTCCGGCTCCTGAACGGCTTGTGGTTCCGGCTCAGGCTCTGGCGGCGTCACCTCTTCCGGTTCAGGCGGTGTCGGCTTTTCCTGTACCGGTTCCGGTTGCGGGGCCGGTTCCAGCTCAGCCTGTTCCTGCGGTGCTTCAGCCGTTTCCGGCTGGGCTTCTTCCGCAACCTGCTCTTCCATCGGCGCTTCCGGCTCCGGCGCAAGTTCCACCACCATGGCGGCGACCTGTGTGCCATCGGGCTGGTCTTCTTCCTGTGCCATATGAATGGCATAGGCACCGGCGGCATGAACTGTCAGAACAAGGATGCCCGCGCCAAGCCAGCGCCCCGCATCATGCCAGAAGGAATGATGATGGGTGTCAGCCGAAGCCACCTTTACAGGAGGATGGTCGGGCGGAAGTGCATTCATTGCGCAGCTCCCTGCGCTGCGGGAGTTTGCGAAGCGGGCGCCGGTTGTGCAGGCGCACCGGCAGGTGCTGCTCCGCTCTGGTCGGCGCCGATGGTTTCAAGACCGACCAGCGCAATCTTCAGATAACCGGCTTCACGCAGAAGATTCATCACGCGCATCAATTCGCCATAGCCAACATTCTTGTCGGCACGCAGAAAGATGCGCGCTTCCTTGTTTTTCTCCGACAGGCCGTCCAGCGCCACGCCAAGGCGCTCGCGGGCAACCGTATCATTGCCGACACTGATGCTGAGATCGTCCTTCAGCGTCACATAAAGCGGCTTGTCGGGACGCGGTGCGGGCGCTGCCGTCGAGGCAGGCAGATCCACCTTCACATCCACAGTCGCCAGAGGCGCTGCCACCATGAAAATGATGAGCAGAACCAGCATGACGTCGATGAAGGGCGTCACATTGATCTCGTGGTTCAACTCGAGATCGTCGCCGCCGCCTTCGCGAACTTTACCAGCCATGGCGCCTACTCCGCTGCGTGCAGCGTGCCTTCACGCACACCGGCCGTTCTGAAATCCAGATCGCGGCTGACAAGGCGTTCGACCCCTGCCGAAGCATCGGCCAGCAGCGACCGGTAGCCGGTGATGGAACGGGCGAACACGTTGTAGATAACCACGGCAGGAATAGCGGCGACGAGGCCGATGGCCGTCGCGAGCAGCGCTTCGGCAATACCCGGCGCCACGACGGCGAGGTTCGTCGTCTGCGCCTGGCTGATATTGATGAACGAGTTCATGATGCCCCAGACCGTGCCGAACAGACCGACAAACGGCGCAACCGAACCGATGGTCGCAAGAATGCCGGTGCCCTTGGAAAGACGGCGTCCGGCCTTGGCTTCAATGCGCGACAGGCGCGAGGAAACACGCTCCTTGAGGCCTTCGCCACCGGCGCGGGCCAGTGCCGGGCCCGAAAGGCGAACCTCATCTTCTGCGGCACGGACCAGAATTGCACCCGGTCCCTTGGCGCCGTCCAGCGAACGGACAGCTTCGGCAAGCGTGGCCGAATGACCAATAACTTTCAATGCCCTGGTAGCACGGCGGCGCGCGCCGGCCAGTTCAAGCGTCTTGGCGACCCAGACCGTCCATGTGGCGAGCGATGCCAGTGCCAGACCGATCATCACGGCCTTCACGACCCAATCCGCAGCCATGAACATGCCCCACGGCGACAGGTCGTGCGGGAGGATCAAACCGCTCTCGCTTTCAACCGGCGCGGCGGCAGGTGCAACCGTCTGGGACTGGATCAGTTCAGGTGAAGGTGCTGAGGCAGCAGGTGTTGTCGCGCTCGGCGCTGGAGCGGCGGCAGGTGCTGTATTGGTTGGTGCGGGACTGGAAGGCGCCGCAGCAGCAGGAGCAACCGGGGCATTCGTCGAGGGAGTTGCATCCTGAGGCCCGTTTTGGGCCAATGCAGAAGCTGCACCCAGCAAGCCGATGCCCATCGCCGCAGCCATGAAGCCTTTTCGCCAGAAACCAGTCATTTTGATCGCCTTTTGATTGTTCAAATCCGCGCGCACATGACTAAACCTTCATGCAGGCCGTCGCGCCGCCTGTTGGGCCTCTTCTTAACTCCCAATAATATGATGACGCAAGTCATGTTTTTATTTCAAAGGTATTTTCGTCATGAAATCCAAGGGCAGACGAACATTTTTCGGCTCTCGCCTTTTTGCCAGTTGCACAATCGCGCCAAATCAGACCTGATAGGGTTAACCAAGCGCCTGAGGGTTGGATTTAAAAGAAAATTCCGGGTGCGTGGGAGGAAGTGCGGTTCCGGCCAAGCCGGGTTCTGGAGGACATGCCAATGATGCTCAAGGATATCCAGACGCTTGAACATGCGGCGCGCACCGCCATGGCGGGAAATGACGATCCGCTGCCGGTACAGCAGCGTTCACTGAAGCCTACACATGTCGGACTGGCCTTCATCATGCTGGCCGGAGCGGCTTATTTGCTGCTCGCCTGAAGCAAAGCGTTTCAACCCAGAAGAGCGCTCGCCCCATTTTCGCCACATGGAAACCACGTGTTTCACAATTTCGACGCCTGAATAACACAGAGTTTGAGCGGAACTGAAACCGTTTCACCTCGTTTTTTCTCCTGTTAACGGCGAGATTGCCTCTCGCCTTCGGTTTGCCTTAATTACCGACAGGAGTTTCCATGAAAAGACTTCTCGCCTCTACGGCTCTTGCCGTGCTGATCGCCCTGCCCGCCTTCGCGCAGGATGCTTCACCGGTTTTCTCCGACCAGAAACAGGAAAAGCCGGTTGCCAGCGAGAACGGATATTTCGTGGCATCGCCCGGCCAGTTGCTGGTGTCAGGCTTTGTCGGACAGGCGGTCTATAACGGCCCTTCCAACGATGCCGCGAATATCGGGACGGTCAACGACATGATCCTTGGTGCCGATGGCAGCCCGCAGGCGATTGTCATCGGGGTCGGCGGCTTTCTCGGCGTCGGAGAGAAAAATGTCGCAATCGGCTTCGACCGTCTGTCATGGGTGGTTCGTGATGACGGCAAGCGCTGGTTGATCGTGGACGCGACCAAGGAACAGCTTGAAAAGGCACCGGCATTCGACCGCAGCGCAGTTTTCGAGGCGGATGGTGCGCCGCGCACCGATCCGCCCGCCGCCGCAAAGACGATCACCACGCAGAAGGCGGACAGGGTCATGCCCGATGGCATGAAGCCGGTTCCCTCCGAAGGACTAAGTGCGGACAAGCTGATCGGCGCAACGGTTTTCGGCGCGGATGAAACGAAGATCGGAACGGTCGGCGATGTCCTGATGACCGCCGACGGACAGACCGAGGCCTTCGTTGTCGATGTGGGCGGTTTCCTTGGCATCAATTCCAAGCCGGTGGCTGTTTCCATCGCCAATCTCGACGTTGCGACCGGCAAGGACGACAAGATGAGCGTCTTCACACAGTTCACCAAGGAGCAGCTACAGGCGCAGCCTGCCTATTCGAACGCAGCCTATAAAAAGGACCCGGAAGGCACGATTCTTCACGGAGAAGCGGAGTAAGGCAACGATATTTGCGGAAGCATGTCCTGCAATGCTTCCGCATCTTCCGGCTACTTATGCCAGGGCGCTGAGATGCTAACGCATCACGCCCTGAAAATGCTCAATCGCCGCACAGGCTTAACCAAAACTCCATGAGTCAAACTCATCGAGTTTTGGCATTACTCCACCATTTACCATGACTTGCAACAACCGGCCGGTCTTGTTGCTGCTGATGGCTTTGCGTGCAACCATTAGGCCAGCCGCACGTTATCCGGACAACCCATTCGAACGACAACCAGAGAATAAACAGGAGAGCTGATATGGCGCGTGCATCCGCGAAAACGAGCAAGATCGAAGAAAAGATCGAGGAAGCGCTGACCGATGCCAGCACGGAAGACCTTCAGGCTCAGGTCGAGCAACTGAAGGAAGATATTGCCGCCATTGCGGCAACACTTGCCAATCTCGGTTCGCAGACAGTCCGCGACGCAAAACGCAGCGCAAAGGAAACCTACAAGAGCGCCTATGTTCAGGGCGAGGACGCCATCGACGATCTGCGCAACAAGGCGCAGGATGTTGAAGCCCAGCTAACGGCAACGGTGCGCGAACGCCCGATTGCCTCGCTCGCCACTGCACTCGGCGTCGGCTATCTGCTGGCCCTGCTCTCGCGCCGCTGAGGCGGATCATGCTGAAAGCTCTCATGTCCCTTTTGGCCGCAATGGCAGGCGAGGAAATGAAATTCGTCGCGGGTCAAACCAAACGTGCGGCGATTTTCGGAGCGGCCATCGCCGTCTTCGCGATCATTGCGATCACCTTCTTCTGCGTCGCCGCCTTTCTGGCCCTGGCGCAGAACTATGGCGGGCCACTGGCGGCTCTCATTCTCGCTGCCTTGTCGCTGATTTTGGCGCTTCTCATTCTCGCAGTCCTGAAAATTCAGGCCGCATCCGAGGCCAAGAAGCGCAAGCAAAAAATGGAGGCCGACAAATCGGCAATGGTGGCAACGGCTGCAATCGCAACCGTGCCTGCCATTCTCAAACGGCCCATACTGGCCGCCGCCCTGCCGCTTGCAGGCATCGCTCTGGTCTCGCTGCTTTCTGACAAGAAAAAACGTCCGCCGCAGAGCTGATCGCTTTACGCTACCGCAAAAACGCCGGCTTCATGCTGGCGTTTTCTTTTCCGCTCTCACCGCCAGCTTATTTGCCAACCGGCATATCCCCTTCTTCAGCTAGTGGTCTGATTCCGACATTTGCATTCCTCGGATATGAGCGCCGGGCAAATGTCGGAATCAAAAAGACCCCTAGTAACTTTATGATTCTAGTGGATTTTTCGAATTTGACGTTTGAAACGAGGATTTATATCGGAAGGGTATCAAACGTCACATTCAATCCACTAGCGACGACAGGCGGACAATCACCCTGGTTCCGACACCATCATCGGTCTTGCAATAGACGGGCTTTTCGCCGAACTGCATGCAAAGCTGTTCGATCACCAGCGTACCGAGACCGTTCTTCTCTCCGGATTTCTGCTGGTCCTTGTCGAATCCCACGCCATCATCCTCCACGACCAGCACCGGAACCGCATCGTCACCCGGCTTCAGGCTGATCCGGATATGCCCTTCCGGGCGTCCCTTGAATGCATGCTTGATGGCATTGGTGACAAGCTCGCCCAGAATGATGCCGATTGTCGTCACATCGCGCGCTTTCAGATCAAGCGGCGCGAAATCGGTCGTGAATTCGATCTTGCGGTCCTGCCCGATAGCGTTGCGAATATCGTTGATGACGGTTCCGAGAAAATCGTCGACGCGGGCCGATTCCATATCCTCGCCCAGACGCAGGCGCCGGTGCGCCGTCGATACGGTCTGGACGCGATCACGAGCGGCGGCAAGAGCGGCACGGGCATCTTCGCTGCGCGTCTGCCGCATCTGAAGGCCAAGCAGGGATGAAACCGTTGCCAGCGAATTGCCGATGCGATGATTGGTGTCCTGCAGCAAAAGCTCGACGCGCTGGCGCTCATGCTCGGCAATGCGGCGCTCCTGCTCAAGCTCGGCGGTCCGTTCCTTCACGCGCTGTTCCAGCAATTGCTTTTCGGAACGCAGCACCGTCTGCCCCTCGAACATCGACCGCGCATAACGCTGAACGCGGCTGAACAGCAGAAGCGCCAGCATGGCGGCCGAGGCCAGCGCGACAATGGACGTTGCCGTCATCCAGTAGCGCATGCTGTTGATCCGCTTGTTGCGTTCGAGAAGCTGCTGTTCTTCCGCATCGATGAATTGCGTGACGGTGTTGGCAAGCTGATCCATCAGCACCTTGCCCTCGTCACCGCGCACTTTTTCAACTGCTGCCGACACATTGCCCGACTGGGCAAGATTGACCGTCTCGCGCACATCTTCCTGTTCGCGCTCGACCAGCGCGCGGATTTGTTTGACCCGCGCATCCTGCTGCGGGTTCTGGCCTGTCAGGGCTTCAAGATCCCCCAGCGTCTTGTCGACGCTCAGGATCGTATTGCGATAGAGATCGAGATAAGTCTCATCGAGCGTCAGAAGATAGCCACGACGGCTCATCTCGATATTGCTGGCAAGACGCGCAACCTTGTCGACCTGCTGGCGCAAGGCGTAATTGCGGGAAATATCGACAACCTGATGATTGACCCCGGACGACAGAAACAGCGTCATGACCGCCGACAGCAGCACAAGGCCGAGCGAGACGATAACCGCAACCGGCTTCGACGACGATTGAAGCAGCTTTTGCAACAAGGCTGATGGCAAGGACGCAACCCACAAACAAACAATCACTTTGCCGACAGGAAATATCAGCAGAAGCTAACCTACAATCGGTTGGATAAAATGCAATCGCTGTGGGCGAAAACAGGCGATGGTTTGAGATTTTAGCAACACAAGCCCCCCTTCCCATCTGAAAGAGGGGCGAGAGCAGCCTCGCTTTACGCGAAGCTTCTCAAGGTTGCCCGCGATGAATCGGCGTCCGGGCCGTAATCGCTTTCGCCTTCAATCTTGAGGATTTCCTGCAGGCGTGTGCGGGCACGGCTGACACGGCTCTTGATCGTGCCGACAGCACAGCCACAGATTTCCGCAGCTTCCTCATAGGCAAAGCCTGAAGCGCCGATCAGAATGATCGCTTCGCGCTGGTCGTCGGGCAATTGCTCCAATGCTGCGCGGAAATCCTGCAGATCAAGCGTGCCATATTGCGAAGGATGGACAGCGAGCTGCTCGCTGAACACGCCATCCGTGTCCTGCACCTCGCGACCGCGCTTGCGCATCTGTGTGTAGAACTCGTTGCGCAAAATGGTGAAGAGCCAGGCCTTCATATTAGTCCCCATTTCAAAGGACTCCTGCTTGGCCCACGCTTTCATGATCGTATCTTGAACGAGATCATCCGCCTTGTCGTGCTGGCCGATCAGCGATACCGCAAAGGCGCGCAGGCTCGGCAGCGATGACAGAAGCTCTCGCTTGAACTGTGCATTACTCTCAACCGACGGACCGGGTGCTGTGTTCACGCATACTCTCCTGTTCAGCCTGATCGAGTTTTTGGAGAAGATCGAGGAAGCGATCCGGGATCGTCTCATCCTGTATCGAGGTGTACAGTGCCTTTAGTTTCAATCCGACTTCACAATTTGGTCCTAGTATATCCTTCTGAACGCGACGGGACGACCTGACCCCGGCTCCGTTCATGTGAAGGTTTTCTTTTTCTGCCATATCTTGATCGTTCCGGGCTGATTGCCCTACCCTATTAATCTAAGCCCCTGCTTGTCCGGGAAATGCACGGGCTATCAAAAAGTTCCCTAATATATCTCCCAATGTCGGAACTTTTTTCAAAGCGTCCCGTTTAGAGTAGCATAATGCTGCGCTCAAAGCATGGGTGGGAGAGGACAATGATCTTGTCCGCCGATGTGCATTCAATGAACGAAAGCGGCAGTTGAGGAGTTCCAATACCATGACGTTATCGACGCGTATCGCGCCGCACCTTCCCTATCTCCGTCGTTTTTCTCGTGCTCTTACCGGCTCCCAGGCTTCCGGCGACGCTTATGTTGCGGCTGCCCTTGAAGCCCTCATCGCCGATGTGAGCATTTTTCCGGACACCTCGTCAGACCGGATCGGCCTCTATCGCCTTTTCTGCGATCTTTATAAGACGGCCTCCGTTCGTGTGCCGGAGCCGGCGTCGGAATTTGCATGGGAACAGCAGGCGGCAAGAAATCTTTCGCATATCGCGCCCCTGCCGCGGCAGGCATTCCTGCTTGTGGCCGTGGAAGGCTTTTCCGACAAGGAAGCTGCCGAAATTCTCGAACTCGACGATGCCGAGCTGAGCCGTGTTCTTTCGGCTGCATCGACCGAGATTTCGCGTCAGGTTGCAACGCGCATCATGATTATCGAGGATGAACCGCTGATCGCGATGGATATCGAGCAGATGGTGGAAAGCCTTGGCCATGAAGTGGTCGGCATCGCGCGCACCAAGGACGAGGCGCTGGCGCTCTACAAGCAGGAAAAGCCGCGCATGGTGCTGGCCGATATCCAGCTTGCCGATGGCAGCTCGGGCATCGATGCGGTGAATGAAATCCTGCAGAGCGATACAATTCCTGTCATTTTCATCACAGCCTTCCCGGAACGTCTGCTGACGGGCGAACGCCCGGAACCGACCTTCCTCGTCACCAAGCCGTTCAATCCGGATATGGTGAAAGCGCTAATCAGCCAAGCCCTCTTCTTCGAAGAAGCCTCGCAGGTCGCAGCCTGAAACCAAAGATCATAAACTCCCGAAAGACAGACGCCTTTCGGGAGTTTTGTTGTTGGCGCTTCCCGCCACGAAGTCACACCGCGTTGCGTTCTGTCATGAGTATTTAGAGTTGTGAGTGCCTTAATTTTCCCGGAACCGCGGAACCAATATGGCTTCGATGTCGTTTCTCCTTCACACAATAAAGAGGAGACCAGACATGCTTTATTATGCGCTCGTATTTCTTGTGGTGGCACTCGTGGCAGGTGCGCTCGGCTTCGGCGGCATCGCTGGTGCGTCGGCCGGGATAGCGCAGATTCTGTTCTTCGTATTCCTTGCGCTGCTCGTCGTTTCGCTCGTGGCGTCCGCGATCCGCAAGGCATAGCAGATAGAAAATCAAAGGCTGTTTTTGACCTGACGATACACCAGCCTATATTGCAGTTTAATGAGATTGCCCGCCGCATACGACTGTGCGGCGGTTTACCGGTTCCAAAATCCGGGCCAGTTCAAGGATCAAAAGACGATCACTCGATCCAGACCCGCCGACCAGTCGATGAAATGGACGCCATGGAACGGAAATTTCCGCTCAGTTCTCCCCGGACTTTTGCCGCTTTACCAACGGGCGACCCAAATATTTGTTTCGTCGCATTCTCCTACGCAAAACCGCTTCGCACTTTTGCTGGAAATGCTCTGAATTCGGTTGCGGGATAATCGGGGCAAACATGACCGCTGGCACAAAATTCACCCTACAGGAAACCGAACCCGACGCGGCCCGCCTGCGCGCATTGCTAAGGGCAGTGCGCAACAGCACTGTCTGCGTGCTCTATCAAACGCCCGATCTGGTTTATTCGTGGGGAGAAAACATTCCCCTCTACTGGCAGGAAAAATGGAAAGTCGGCGGAAACGACTGCGATTTCATTTTCTCCGCCACCCTGCACAAGCTCGATGGCGCAAAGCGCGCGGCGCTGGATACCGGCGAAGCGCAGAATGTGGAGATCGCCATCAATGATGGCGACAAGCTGCGCTGGATCGAATTCCATATCGACTGCGACCGCGACGAGAACGGCAATATTTTAGGATTGGTCACCACGGCCATCGAGATCAGCGAACTGAAGCGGCGCGAGCAGGTGCTGAAGACCTTGCTGCGTGAAGTCAGCCATCGCTCAAAGAACCTTCTGGCCATTGTGCAAAGCATCGCCAGCCAGACGGCACGCTTCACCGATTCCATCGACGACTTTCTGCTGAAATTTCGCGGGCGCATCCAGTCCTTGTCCTATTCGCAGGATCTGGTGACCGATTCGAACTGGCGTGGCGCGCTGTTTCGCGATCTCGTGCATTCACAGGTCGAGAAATATATCGATGTCAGCGACGAACGTCTGAGTATCGAGGGCGATAATCCCTATCTTTTCCCCGGCGCCGCACTGCATGTCGGCCTCGCACTGCATGAGCTGGTGGTCAATGCGACCTCCTTCGGCGGTCTATCGATCCCCTATGGCCGCGTGAAGATTTCAGCACAGGTCATGCATGTCGCCAGCGGCGACGACAGGCTGGAGTTTCGCTGGGAAGAAACCAATCCTGCAATGCCCGAGGTTTTCGAGCACGATCCGCGTTTTGGCAGCGCCGTGTTGCAGCGCATCGTCCCGGCCTCCGTCAATGGTCACGCCGAATATCGCATCGACGGGACCGGGGCCGTCTATTCTCTCGTCATCCCCACGGAACAGTTTGACGCCTGATCAGACGACAACTTCTCAACAGCTACAAAAAAGCCGCCATGGTCAGACCTGAGTCCGAACCACGGCGGCTTGCTCTGAATTTGCGGAACGCCAGCTGCATGACGTTTGACGGTCAGCGCGGCATTCTCGCCGCTCGCCTCGTGCGGGGAGGTTGAGGCGAACTCTGAAGGCCGCGTTGTGGGGGCGGGGTCACGACCTTCATGCGCGCTTAACGCCACAGATGAAACTTGGTTCCGTCAGTTTCGAATTTTTTTGCAATAAAGTTCGAGCCGGTGATGCACGATCTCATAACCGAGCGATCTGGCGATCTCTTCCTGCAGCTTTTCGATCTTGTCGGAGCGGAATTCCACCACATCGCCAGAGTCCATATCGATGATGTGATCGTGATGCGCGCCGCTTGCCTGTTCGAAACGCGAAGGCCCCCCGGCAAAGGCGTGCCGGTGGATGGCACCGCGTTCTTCGAGAAGCTTCATCGTGCGATAGACGGTCGAAAGCGAAATACTGCTATCGATCTCGACCGCGCGGCGAAAAATCTCCAGCGCGTCGGGGTGATCTTCCGTCTCGGTCAATATGTTCAGGATGATCCGGCGCGGCCGCGTGATGCGAACGCCTGCCTGGCGCAGTTCCTGTTCATAATCGGGCTTCTTGTACGATTCTCTCATGCGCCGATTATGCACCGTCGCATCGCCAGTTGCAAATTTTTGCAACTGGAGCCAGTCCGATCTCCCCAACCCATTACTGTGAATGTACTTTGGAGCGCGTTTCGATCTGATTGAATCAGATCGGCGCTCTAACCGTTTTTTCAACGCGCATCATATCCGAAAACCGTTTCACACTTTTCGGGACGCGCCCTAGTGACTAATATCCGCTAACCGTTCGACATCGGACACGTCAGCCTTGTCGTTCAGATGGTATTGTCCCCTGCCCACCCGCACAAAAAGCGCGTTGCCTTCCGGTTGGTTGTCTGTGCAGTTTTCGGCAAGGAACGAGAAGTATCTGGAATAAGGCCAGCCCGGAGCGACCCGTCGCACATCTCTCGGCGAGAAAGGTTCGGCAAGAATACCTTCCACCCTGACAGCATTATGGATTTGAGGATAAATATTCGACCCAATTTTCCACATGCATTAACTTTATCACCACCATATGCAGCATTCATATCCCGCGAACACGGGATAATTGCAGATTTTTTGCTTGGTCATAAAATGCTTAGATAGATAAGCGGAGACAGGCAGAGAAAGAGGCCGATAAACGCAACGAGGCTGCGCCAGTAAAACAGCCCCCAAAGACCGAAAATTATCGCCACGGGCGCAGTATAGATGCTGAATATGACAAGATATCCATCATCACCGACGCCAAACAGCACGATATAGAAAAATATGAATGCGGTCGCAGCACCAAAAGCCAGCGACACGATGGCGGAAAAGCACCAGTCCCGCTTGCGCACCAATCGGTGCGTATCCGCTTTATCCAAAGCCATTACCAACGATCGTCATTCGGCTGCAACAAGTACTGTAAAGAGTGCAGCTCCGTCGCGATCCAGCTCTTCGACTGACACCGGATAGGTGTCGCCTTCATGCGATTTGAGGCCAACTGCGGACGCATTCATCGCATCGGATATTGCGTCCTTGCTGCCCCAGAACTTACCGCGCTTTGTCAGGTCCGCCCCGTCATCGGGAATAGCAACGCTAAACTCCACCGCACCTTTATCGATGCCGTCGCAAATGAGGTTCGCCGATCCTGTCTTGATTGAAACGCTCATTGTTCCTCCGTGCCTGGTTGATCCCTCATCGAGTAGGTAACCTAGCCCGCATCCGGAAATGTGTAAAATACTGTGTGGGAAAGAAGATGATGGTACGCCCAAGGGGAATCGAACCCCTGTTTGCGCCGTGAGAGGGCGAGCGCTTTAAATTCCAGTATTTCATGGTTCACCGCTGTTAACCGCCTTTGTTCCCTCCATGTTTTCATTGCGTTCACGGACTTGATAAATTATCTTCATGACTGATCGCCACTCTACGTGGCTGCTTATTTGACGGTTATTAGACGACTTTTACAAATCCATGTCCAAGACGCTGCAAGAATCTCCCCTCACCACGCCGAACGCCCGGAAAGGATTGCCGGTCGGTAATCACTGGCGCAGCGTGAGCGCAGACGTTCATCTTGGGTATCGCAAAGGCAAGCGCGCCGGGCGCTGGTTTGTGCGTTGGCGCCTGCCCGATGGCCGTTACAAGCAGGAGAGTATCGGCGCGGCTGATGACGGGCTATCGGCTGATGGTGTTGAAACGCTCAATTTCGAGCAAGCTAAGAGCAAAGCTGCCCAGCATGTCGAGCAAGAACGCCAACGTGAGCGGGATGCTGGCAAAGAGCCGATCCCCACGGTGCGCGAAGTTGTCGAGACCTATGCAGCCAAGCGTAAGGCCAGAGCGGAAAAGCAAGAAGGCGCTCGCCCGCATGATGCTTCCGGCAGACTGACCTTGCATGTTCTCGAAAAGCCATTGGCCGATAAACGGCTAGACGCCCTATCGGATGAAGATTTGTCTGATTGGCGCGCCGATCTGCCGGAAACCTTAGCGACTTCAAGCGTTCAGCGAATCGTCAACGACCTTCGCGCGGCATTGAATGCAGTCCCTGCCCGTATTCTCAAGCGCTTACCCGCCTCTTATCTGACGATGATCAAGCTTGGCCTGAAAGCAGGTGAGGCTGAACCGGCAGCGGCCCGCGACGGCGCAGCGCTACCTGATGCTGATGTGCGACGTATCATTGAAGCTGCTCGAGCGGTTGATGATATCGAAGATTGGTCAGGCGACTTGTTCCGGTTGGTGCTCGTTCTGGCTGCTACAGGAATGCGTTTTTCCCAGATCCGTAGAATTCAGGTTGGCGACGTGCAGCCGGAACAGTCGCGCCTTATGATTCCCACCTCTCGCAAGGGACGCGGCCAAAAGCGGACAACGCATATCGGTGTGAAGGTCGGCGGTGATGTTATCGAAGCGCTCAGGCCAGCCGTTGCGGGCCGCCGTCCTGCCGATCCGTTGCTAGAACGCTGGAAGCACAGACAGGAACGGCCAGCGGAAGGTGCAAAACCCATCTGGGTCAGAGACAAACGCGGCACATGGAACTCCCCAGCCGAACTTGCTCGGCCTTGGGCTTCCATAATTGAGCGTGCTGGTTTGCCCGCTGACACTGTACCGTATGCGCTGCGCCACTCATCCATTGTCCGTGGGTTACGTGCAGCCCTCCCCGTGCGGCTTGTTGCCCAGCTTCACGACACGTCGGATAAGATGATCGAACGCCATTATGCTTCAGCAATCGTCAACGCTCTCGATGACTTGGCTGCGCTCGCCGTTGTGCCACTAGTCGATACCGAGCGCGGCAAAGTGGTGAAGTTGAAGGCCGGAGAATAATCGAACACGCAGGGATAGGACGGCCATCCGATAAGCCGGAATGCACCTCCGGTTTCCCTGCGGTCCTCATAGGTGCTCAGCGCAGGTGCAGTGATGACTGAAGGACAAACGGAAGAAAACTGTCATACGACAAACGAGCAGTTCACTTTTATCCTGCGCTACGAAGATATCGAGAAAGGCCATTTTCTGTTTCTCGGACAGGCTATATTCTGGATCATGTCCCGTGGGCGATTGGTAAAATTTAACAATGCCGATGAAGAATGGGATAGATTCACAGAATGTGCCCACGAACTGTTTCGATTAATCGATCATATCAATCCTATCGTGGAGGGTTATCCAGATGGCGGTATCCGTAAATACGAACAAATTCCGAATGGAATATGGGACAGTATCGATTTAGAGCCCAACGGTTACAATGATCCATTTTTCTCACCAATAGATGAAAAACGCGAGGATGGAGGAAGCATCTATCTCGGAGATAAAGCGTGGGGGAGTGTACGTATACCGCGCTCGTTCGTCTTAGATCATTGGCCTTTAATTGAAGAAAGTCATTTTTTAGAGAAAACCGTTTCACCACGCAAGGGAGCGCCTGCCCGTTACGATTGGGATGAGTTTGCGCGAATTGCAGCGGAAAAGCTGGAACTCGAAGGTTTCCCTGATCCGGCTGTAGATCCCAAATGGAACCAGTCCGCCCTCGAATTACACATGGCTGATTGGTGCTCTCGCGTCTGGGGCAAAGAGCCGAGTGAATCTACAATCCGCAAAAAGGTGGGTGAACAACTATCTCAATTCAAGAAAGGCCGAGAAAGCCGATAATTACTGGTTGGCCTTTTCGGCCTTATCGGCGGACCTAATTCCTACAATTAGCCATTCTTCGTCAGGTCAACCGCGCTCACTCACGGGCGCTGATGAAGAAAGGCAAAGAAGATGCCGGCAATTGCGCTGACGATTAAGGATGCTTCCGCAGCTTGTGGTCTTGGCCCCACCAAGATTTACGAACTGATCGGCAAAGGCAAAATCGACGCCCGCAAAGAGGGTCGTCGTACACTCATTCTCGCAGAAAGCCTCAAGCGATACGTTGAGAGCCTGCCTTCGGTGAAGGCGGCTTAGATGAGCGACAGAACAGAAACGCCGCACTTGCTGAACGGCAGCAAGAACGGCGGATCGGTAATTCATAATGCTTGGACAGCTTCTGAATACCGCAATCCGCCCCTCCCCGCAACAAATTTGACAGCATCGATCATCGCAAAGCGCTTTGGCCTTCCGATAGCGACGGCCCGCGTTGTGTGCGAACTCGCCGGAATTGGAGGCGCAGTATGAGTACCGATAAAGAACGTTGGGCATCTGCCGCATTCGCAGTCACGAACGGAACTTCGACCCCTTTCACCATTGCCGTTAAAGGCCGAGACCGTTGGGCGTTGGAAAGCCTCATCAATGCCGGTGATGCTGGTTGCACCCCGATTGACCATCCCGGCCCGCGCTGGTCGGCTTACGTGTTCAAGCTTCGCGGTTTCGGCGTCGATATTGAAACCATTCATGAAAAACATGAAGGCTCTTTCAGCGGGACTCATGCGCGGTATGTGCTGCACTCAGCGGTGACGCCCTTCGACAAAAAAGGCGCTGCGGCATGACGACCGGATCCAAAGCAACAGGGAGGCCTCGCGCCTCCCTACCTATCCGGGGAGGCGTTCATGGCGAAACATGACAGCCGTGGCCGTGGAAATAGTTCCCCGTATATCCAGCTTCACCGCTGGTTTCTCGATTGCGATGCCTGGCGCTCGCTGAGTGTCTATGCACGCTGCCTCTATGTCGAAATCAAGCGCCGCTATAACGGCAAGAATAACGGGGCAATTTCGATGAGCTATCGAGAGGCGCAGGAATTGGTGGGTTGCAGCAACAAGCCCATTCCAGCAGCGTTTCGCGACCTGATCGAGAAGGGTTTCATCAAGCAGGAACGCAGGGGAAGCTTCAAAGGCACTCCCTTTGCAACGACGTGGATTTTGACTGAGTTGCCACAGGATGAACCCGAACGCTCACTGGTTCCGTCGAAAGAATTCATGTCATGGAAACCCGACAGTACACCCGCTAAGAAAAAAACGCCGCACGCCCAGAGCGTACACGCAGCACGCTTAGAGCGTACAGCAAACGACACCACCGCACGCTTAGAGCGGGCTGTCAGCACGCCCAGAGCGTACAGTGAAGGCCCATTTTCGACCATTCCCTGCACGCCCAGAGCGGGCACTATTAATATACCATATACAGGTAGCGAAAGCGGCCTTGAGCTAATCCCCACTCCGAGCCTCATTCGTAACCTTCAGCGCAGTGGCTGGAGTAAGCCCGGTCGCGAACAGCCAATCAAAAGGCAGGTGAGCGAACCGGGCGATAGCTCAAGCTTTCTCATTTCGAAAAAAGGTGGCTTCTGATGAGCGATCCAGTGAAACGGGCCGCTCTGTGGCTGGCAACAACGCCACAAGCTGAAAAGCCCCACCCCATCATTCCGCACCTTCGGAAACAATTCGGACTGACGCCACTGCAAGCAGTCGAGGCGATCAACGCCTCAAAGCTTCAAACTCAGAATGAGGCCGGCTGATATGACGAAGGAAAAAAAAGCGGGCGGCAAATGCTGCCAAGTTCCAAAGATTGCTGAAGGCGGCGCGATAGCTAAACCTGCTGCTGTCGATCCCTCAAAAGCTGCTATTTTTCATTATGACGAAACCGGCACACTGACCGTTCACCAGGAGCGAGCCGAGCAGGCATTCGGTTCATCCGATCCGAATTTCATTGTTGGCATCGCCAATCAGTTATTCGAAGCAGGCCAATCGTTGAGCGTTACCAGCCACGACGGAAGCGCTTTCACGGCGTCCATTGTGGCCGGAGTTCAGCCGAGGGATCCAGTCGAAGCGATGCTCGCGGCGCAGATGGCCGCAATCCATAACGCGACTATGAAATTGGCGAACCGGATCAATCGCACGGACACCATTCCGCAATATGACAGCGCGTCTCGGTCGCTCAATCAGCTTTCGCGCACATTCGCAGCCCAGGTCGAGGCGTTGACCCGATACAGATCCGGCGGGCAGCAAAAAATGACCGTCGAGCACGTTCATGTCCACGAAGGCGGACAGGCCATCGTCGGCAACGTGTCTCATGGCAAGAATGGAGGGGGTGACATTGGTCGATAACGTCACCCTCATGAATCTGGCACCTCGATGCCGTGCTAGAGCAAAGCACAGCGGCGTGCGGTGTAAGTCGCCAGCGGTGAAGGGATTTAACGTCTGCCGGATGCATGGCGCTCGGGGTGGAAATCGTTCCGGCACACAAAACAGCAATTACCGGCATGGCGCATATACCCGCGAAACCAAGGCCTTACTGGATGAGTACCGCAGCCTGATGAAGGTCTGCCGGGAAACAATCGAAGACTTGTAATCAGCACGAGGACGCAATGAGCGAGCAGACATTGAAAACTTCCTACGACGACGACCCGATCATGTTCGGCTTCTTTATGGGCTGCGTCCGCTGGGCGCTCGGAGAAAAACGGGTGATGGCCGAATATCGAAAACAAACTGGCGATGCATTTTCACCCGCCACCACAGCAGAGGCCCGCATGATTGACCAGGCGACTGGCGCAGACTTCGCATTCCTGCAAAGATTCTCGGATTGGGTGGAAGAGAACCTATTCGGCACACCAGATCAAATTTTCAGCGAGGACGCATGAATATTCACGCTGCGTCCAATTTGGACGTTGAGAAATTCCGCAAGGTTTATGCGCTGGTTACTGGCGGTGCGACAGATGGCGAGCGAGCGGCAGCTAAGGCGAGAGCCAGCAAGATTGCAGAGCGTGCCGGGATGACACTTTCCGAGGCTGCGTCGAAATTGGACACGCCAAAGAAGCCGAAAACTGCCAATTTCTTCGAAGGCTTCGATGATAGGATGGAAGCAAAATATCCGGGGGGGAAGGCGAGGGAAGCAGCAGCACGTGCAGAGCGGGAAAATGAACGGCTGCGGAAATGTCGAGAACTGTTGAAAGAATTCGGCAGTGAGGACGCCATATTTGCGGCAACAGAACAGGAGCACCTTTTACGAGCCATGCTCGAACCGCTGGCGGACCGATCTGAATATTCCAACAGCACTGATACCTATATCAGCGGCTATGCTGGCTGGATATGTCGCGAGCCAACGCCGAAGCTATGGGAAGCCTTGGAACGCGCGTATGCCCTACCACCCGATGTTCAAGGCGCATGGGCTGAGCATGAGCGCTGGCGACATCTGACTGATGCGCGCTATGTTTTCGACACCATGTATGAAACCCCGATCTGGGTCCGGGCGCGTGAGGCGGCACTCGAACATCTACTTGGCACCCTGCCAGCGCGAAATGCCGATGATTTCCGCACCCGGCTTCTGTGGCTCGGAGAACTGAACGGCAGGGACTATTCGCGTGATGTTCACGAGGACGCTGCACTGATATCGACTTTGCGAGCCGACTTCGATGCTTTGTCCTCAGCGGGCAATCTTTTCACGACCGGTGCCCCGGATGCGCCATCGCGTGAGACTGTCCAAACTGGACGCCGTACCAATGCCGACAAGCGTGCAGCCGTCTTGTCCATGTTGGACACTCAGCCAGAACTGTCCGACCGAGAGATTTCACGGCGTACCGGCAGCAGCCCGCAGACCGTTGGGAATTGGCGTAGGCGTACCGGCGCCGCATGACAGATTGTCGCACCGTCATATTGCCCTGCTGTTTTACACAACCACGAACAGCCCTGAATGATGGCGAACGCAATATATAACTATCTGATTTAACTACATAATTATCGAAACGTGCCCTCTTTCGTGATACATTCGTATTAACGAAAGGAGACTGCAAATGCGCGCAAATGTTGCAATGGCCGATTACATTCTCATCCGCGTTTTCAGGGAAGAGAAGCAGGCCTTGAAGGAAGTCGCTCGAAAGAAGGGCACTTCGCTTTCCGAACTGGTTCGAGCCTCGGCATTGGCCGAAGCCGAACAGCGGATCGAGGCTTGAGCAGATGAACAAGCCCCTCATTCGCCCCTTCAGAACCAGCAACGGCTCTTACATCCTGCATCCCGCCTTCGTGCAAGGCTTGATCCAACAGCTATCGCTTCAGAATTTCGACAATGAGCGGAGTGTCGTTGACTGGGCAACGGCGCGGGAAGAAATCCAACTGGCGGTGCAAGCCTTTGAAGAAATCGCCGTAGCGGACGCGCAGTTCAATGGCGAGACAGAAGAAACAGCCCAAATCCAAGCGCTCGGCATTTTCGACAGCTTCGTCGCAGGCGCGACAGGCGTTCAGTGAAAGTGAAACCCATGGCAAATTTCGATCTACGTTTTCTCGGTATTCCAGACCTTCCGAATATGCTCGTGGCTCAGCCTAATCTGGTGCCACAAAATATGCTGACAGCCGCATCCGCTCAGCCAGCGCAGCCCGCCATCGATCTAACGACAACCGGCGCCACACCTTCGAAAGAGCAAATCCCAAAAGGTGGCATCATGGCCGCATTCGAGCCGCCGCAGGGCAATCTCAGCGCGCCAGTTGCGGTCAGTCAAAACGACCCCAACTATTATCCACCCGCACCGGATGCAAATCGTGCACCTGTCAACAATCGTCCATTTGTCCTGCCACAGCAGCAATCAGCGCCACAGGTCGCGCAGCAGCCCGCGCAGGGGCTGTTTAGCAACTCAGCAGGCTTAGATTTGGGAACTGTGTCCGCCTTCCTCCAAGGGTTGGGTCGCGGGAACGGCTTGCTCTCGGCTATTGGTGGTGGCCTCGGCGCTGTTCAGGAGCGCAAACAAGAAAACCAGACCATGAAGTATCTGACGGCACAGGGCTTTTCCGCGCCGGAAGCACAGATTATTTCCCGAAGCCCGCAGGCCGTCGTTCAGGTCATGCAGAATATCCGCAAGGGACAAGACCCCAAAGCCAATCTCGAATTGCAAAAGCTTGGTTATGAAGTCGATGCTGCGCGCCTCAAAGCTCAAGGCGGAGACCTAATCAATGTGGGCAACGGCAATATTTACAATCCTGCATCCGGCCAATGGCTGACTGCGCCGAATGGCGGCGGCAAGGATACGACCGAAATTCAGAACTATAAGTTTGCCAAAGAGAACGGTTATACCGGCTCTTTCACGGATTTTCAGACTGAAAAGACGCGCGCGGCGAAGCGGACAACCATTGGCGGGACAACGATCGATTTCGAAGGGCTGCCATTGATTTCGACGGACCCAAACACCGGCAGACCGGACGCCCTCGCTCAGGAGGAGTTCCTGAAAAGTCTGCCGCGTGAAACTGCTACTTTGGTGAAGAAGGTGGCGAATTATGAAATGCCTATCACCAGCGTTACATCATTACGTTCGGGAGAACGGCAGCAGCTAGCGCAGCTTGTCGGGATGTACGACCCGTCATTTGATGCCACGCAGTCCACTTCGCGGACCCAGACCCGTAAGGATTATTCCACCGGTGAAATGGCCAAGCTCGCTTCGTCAACCAATTTGGCTATTCAGCATATGGCCGGCATGGTGGACGAGCATAACAAGCTTGAAAACTCTTCCTATCCCGCATGGAATGCGATAGCGAACAGCTTCAGCCGCCAGACCGGCGAGAGCGCCCAGCAGGCATTTGAGACTTACAAGCTTGGGGTTGCCGAAGAACTTGGCAAGGCGTTTCATGGGACGGGCGCTGTGCCTGAAAGCGCAGTAAGGGAATGGAAGGACGCTATCAGCTCAAGCAGTTCACCTGAGCAGCTCAAAGCTGCGGTGACTTCGGCTCTGCATATGCTGGCAGCACGCACTGAGACGTATAATCAGCGATATGAACAGAGCATGGGCGGTAATCAGGCTCCAGGTTTTCTGACAAAAAGTTCTGTCGCTGCACTCCAGAAAATGGGCATCGACGCCGCCCAACTGGATCCACGATTTGTAGACAAGCAGACGCCCTCTATCCCGATTAGTTCAGGCACGGGTCGGTCCGGCAATGTCAACGGCTACAAGATCGAGAGGGTGAACTAATGCCACAGTTTCGCATTACCGCGCCGGACGGCAGCGTTTACAATATCACTGGAGACAATGAGCAAGGTGCGTTTGATGCCTTGCAGATGTATTTGGGACAGCAACCCGCGTCTGACCAGCAGGACCAGAGCATAAGTGCCGACCAGATGACAGACGGCCTGTCCGACCTCTCTCGGCTTTCGCGGCCCGCTTATGACAACAATATCGCGGGCGCTGGTCAAACTTGGGTGGAAGGGGCTGGCAATATTCCGGTTGTCGGCCCGGCACTTCGTGGAGCATCGGATTTCATTGGCAGCAATCTTTATGGTGCGGCTACAGGCGAAGACCCAGCCCGTATTCGCCAACAAGTCGGCATTCGTCGTAAGGTTCGCGAAAACCAATATCCTATGTCGGCTCTATCTGGCGAGATAGCCGCCAATATCGCGCCTATGGCCGCAGGCGCTGCTGCATCACCAGCCATTGCCGAAGGCCTCGGCATGACGGGCGGATTAGGAACCCGTGCCGTGAATTCTGCTGTTTCCAATGCCGGTATTTCAGCGGCGGACACACTGGCTCGGGGCGGCGACGGTTATAACGCAGCTGCAAATGGTATCGTTTCGGGAATGGCCGGAGGTGCTATTCCGCTGGTTGGGGAGGCGCTCAGTCGCGGGGCCGGTGCGATTTACAATCGGTTTGCACCCACGGTGAATGCCATGCTTGATCCAGCAGATGAAGCCGCGCGCCGAGTAGGTGTAGCTTACGCTCGCGACATGGATATTGATCCGCGTCTCATGATGAACTCCACCGACGAAGCCGTGGCCCGCGCAAATAATCTGCCCATCGCCAATGTTGATCGGGGCGGTGAAACAACGCGTGCGCTGGCCCGATCCGTATCCAATCAGGCTCCAGAAGCAAGGGCAGCCTTCAATAGTCTTGCAGATGACCGTTTCGCGGCCCAAGGGGAGCGGGCATCATCATTCATCCGCAATCTGGTAACAGGGAGCGCTGACGATATCGGCCTGCATGAGGCAATTATCAAAGCATCGAGAGTATCCAATAAGCCAGCCTATGAGGCTGCCTATCGCAGCCCAAACGCCCAAGCGTTGTTTACAACCGACATTCAGGATTTGATGCAGTCGCCAACTTTCCGAAAGGCAATGGCAGACGTACCCGCAAAGAGCGCCGACCGAGCCGCCGTATCCGGAGGAAAGGCAATTCCGAACCCTTTCGAGCTTGATGGTGCGGGAAATTACGGGCTTCGCCAGAATGCGGACGGAACTGTTGTAAGCCCAAATCTCGAATTCTGGGACCATGTACAGCGTAATCTCCGCGAGATGCAGGAAAAAGCATTCAAAGGCGGATCTGATTATGACGGGGTGACAGTTAGACAGCTTCGTGACCGTTTGAATGGCGTTCTCGATCAGACAGTGCCGGAGTTCAGCACCGCTCGTCGAGGGGCGGCTGCATTCTTCGGAGCAGAAGATGCGCTGGAAGCGGGCAAGAAATTCGCCAATTCACCGCGGACGGTACCGGAAGCGCAGCGCGCTTTTGCATCCATGAAGGACGCGGAGAAGAAAGCATTCCAGACGGGGTACGCATCCGAACTTGTCGATAAAATCCGAGCCTCAAGTGACCGTGTGAACGTCATCAATAATGTTTTCAAATCCCCAGCGTCCCGCGACAGCATGGCCTTGGTTTTCGGTCCCGAAAAGATGAAACAGATCGAGGCGTATGTCAGGGTCGAAGACTTGGCCGACAAACTGCGCGGGGCAATGGGCAATTCCACAACCGCCCGCCAGCTTGTGGAGCTAGGACTGGGCGCGGGAGGCGGTGCAGGTGTCGGTTATCTGTTCGGTGGTGGCGATGGCGCTTGGAAAGGTGCCACGCTCGGTGCCGGGGCATCCATTGCCAAGAATGCGATTGGTGCCGCCAGTCGATCTGCCGATACGAAAACTATGATCCAAGTTGCAAAGCTGCTGACCAGCCGGGACAAGAACGCCATAAACATGACTGTTCAGCGGGCCTCGAAAACTCCCGCATTTATGCAGGCCATTGAGGACTTGGGCCGAGCGCTGGCCGTTCCGTCAAGGGCCGGGGTTTTGATGGCGAACTAGAAAATGCTGCGCAAATAATCGGCCAACGCAGGCGCATAAGTCACTTTGACCCACCAACCGAGCGGCAGCAATATCGCTGCCGCTATCAGATGGCCGAGAAACTGAAATGGATTATTCTCGTTCATGCCTGCGAACCCGCCTGTTTCCGTGAAGAGCGCAAGCGTAGCACAGCGGATGAATCCCGTGAATCCCTCCCGTATTAACGCGAAGAATGCGGGCAATCTCCCTCTGATAATACAGGGCGGAGCAGGGGAATTTCGCAGTCTATATTCCTAAGCCAGTAGTTGGCTCATCGGCATGTTTTGCTTTTTTTAAACGCGCCAATAGTGCAACAATCATTACGGTGCAGGCCATGAAAAAAACAGTCCTCTCGTCGTCTGTTGGGTTAGGCTTTTTTTTATAAGATTTCTCATAAATGCTCACTGCTTGGCTTCGTGTAGCAGTAGATGAAAGGGTAGCGCCCAACTCATGCGCCATGCTATTTCGAATTTTGCGAAGCGTGTCACAGCACTCCCGCTCAGTCTTTGTTAGAAGTCCAAGACTAAAGGCGACTTTAATTTTCTTGGAGAAAGCTCCCAAAGGCGCGCCATCACCTGAGAACAACTCCTTTTCATCGGCACCTTCGATCATGTTCATGTGAAGCAACCGTTGAAGGAGGTTGTCGACCATTGTAACTCCGACCAACACAAGAGCGCGGTCGCTACCATGGTCTTTTTCCTTAAGAACCTCATCGATGAAAACATCCGCTTCCGGCCAATGCTCTATCGCCATTCCGTAATCTCCCTTCCGACTTTAAGGCAAAATCTTCTAGCTGACGGGAGTTTAAGAACTGATTTGAATACAACTGTAAACGTCATTAGCTATAGATTCGACGCCGTTTTATAACGGCGGATAACGGGCCGCTTTTTAGCGGGGAATAGCGGGCCGGTTTCTACCGACGACAATCAGGGCATCGCCCTGAAAACAGCGGAGCAGCGTTTTTTTCTAGTCAGTCCTTGGCGAACATTTGCCGCTTTATTTCAGGCACCCTGCTCTCATTTTCAACACCGCTTCACACCTTTTCTTTTGAAAAGCGGGGTTATCGGTAATCCTTATTTTGCGGCGTTGAAGTCAAACAGCACCGCTGGTTGCATATCGCTCGGCGGGGATTTGTCCAATCGAGGAGCAAATCTATGTATCTGAGCGATAATTCACAGAACGCAAACCGAGCACAGCATGCCCGTCGCCGTATCCGATATCTGGGTATTATGCCAAACGGCAGTCGGCTTTGGACGCCGGACGAGGACCAGATTTGCAGGCAATACGGCACGGATTACTCCGTTTTGATGGAAAAGCTGCCCCACAGAACATACCTCGCTTTGCGGAGCCGCTGCCAAAAGTTGGGGTTGCGCCCAAAGAGGCAGCTGATGACGGCAGCCGAACTGTCGAAGCTTCGACGCTTAGGCCCTACTGCGCCCGCCGAAAAGCTCTTGCAGGAGTTTCCTACACGAACATTGGCTCAGCTTCACGGTTTGAGGAAGCATTACAAAATTAGTCGCCCAAAGCCTCCGCTGGTGGCGACAGGTTATCCAATATTGGACGCTATTCGACAGCGCTGCGCCGAACTGAATTACACAATGGTCGATCTGGATGCATTGGCGCACACAAAACGCTACTTTCAGAACGGCGGATGGCATAGCGGAGGCATCAATTACAAGGCCGTGTGCAAGGCAATCGTCGCTCTCGACGGAGAAATCTCCGTGTGCTGGAGGGGCGAATGAAACTCGACCGTCTCTCTATCGCTGCCGAAATTGAACGCCTTATCGATATGCTTGACCAGCTAGACGACGATCCAGACCTCGAGCTGGAACCGCCGGAAGAACAGCACGATGCTGAAGCAGATCTGACCTGGACAAATGGCTACGCGCCTGACTGGTTCGTCATCGCTGAACGATCCAGACGAAAGGCGAAGGGCCTTCAGTGAGGCTTTATCTCGACAGCCTTCGACAATTTTGCTTTGATCCGCCTGAGGGTTGGGGGATCCAAGATTGTCGAAGGCGAAAAACTGGATATTCGGGGCTGCTGCGCTATTCGTTTTGGCCAAGGTTTTCGGAAATGACCAACCGTCACATGTGCCTCCGTCCACCCCTGTTGCGCCACAAGCTGCAACCAAACCCGCTGAGCGAGCGCCGCAGCCTTTAGGCTTCATTCAGGCAACGTCACCCCGACAGACAGACCAGCCCCCGCCCGCGGTTTATCGTCATCCCTTCATTGGAAAATGGCTTTATTCAACCGCAAAGGTAAACATGCGGTCCGAGCCTTCAACATCGGCGCCCATCGTCACAGCTATCGACCGAGGAAAAACAGCTAAGGTTTTAAACTACCGGTCAGGTTGGTTTAGCGTATCTTATGGCAATCGAACGGGATGGGTTTCTGAGCGCTATCTTACCGAAAACCCACCCCCTGCTCCGCCAAAAGCAATAACCACCCCTCGAACAGTCGCACCACCTGCCGCCGCCCGACTGGCTCCGGCGCGGCGTTCAGGGCAACCAGTCCGGTCTCCTTATGTTGGAACGTGTGATTGCCCGTACGACGTAATGCGAAATGGTCGGTTATGTGGAGGTCGGAGCGCTTACAGCCGCCCGGGTGGGCGCAACCCCGTTTGCTATTATTAGGGAATGGTTCGTGGTCGGTCCGATATGGAACATAGGCACCGACTCGCGATATGATTAGTCAAAATTCAGAGAATATTGGGAGGAATCATGCGGGGAATAATCGCGACGGGCATATTGTTGGTCGGCACATGCTGGCTTTACCCCTCTGAAGCGCAGACTTTCGGTGGGTACGATTGTACGCAAGATTGTTCTGGTCATAAGGCGGGATATGACTGGGCCGAAAGCAACGGCATATCAGACGAGGATGATTGCAGCGGCAATAGCAATTCTTTCGAAGAAGGCTGCAGAGCATATGTCGAGGATTCTGATCGTGGTTCCGACGAAGACGACGATGTAAACGAGATAGACGAATGAAATCACTACCAGTCGGCGTCTGCGTTCTGATGATAGCAATTGCCCTCACCGAATGCGCTAACCGTTAATGCCGTGATTGGCCGGGGACGTGCATTATTCAGTAACTAAACCGATCCGCTCCGCGAACATCACATGCGTTTTGGCGCCGCTAAACGTAGTGCGCCTGTCGATGACTATCGGCTATGGAAACTCTCGCGACTCATTGTATCGTGTTCCCGGCTTGGGAGATTTCAAGGGGGACTTATGTGGGGAGTAATAGCGGCGGGGGTCGCATGCCGAAGGTTGTAAACATATCCTCTTACGAATTGCGAAACAATGCGGAGTCGTTTCGCTCACTCGGTGAACTTCATCACGACCTTTCAAGGTACGAGGATGAAGAAATTGATATTGACTGTACGAAGCTGTCTTGGTTTGACGCTCATCTTTCCGGGCCCTTGAGAACAATAATAAATCACAGCAAAAAGAATAATAACTCACACAGATTAACTAACGTCAGAACAGACATCAGAGACATACTTAGTAAAAATGGGCTCTTAAAGAGAAAATTGGACGATCGGTATAGAACGACTATGCCAGTAATGTCATTTGGTCTTGGAGAACACAACGAGTTTGCAATCTATGCAAAAAAAAATCTTTTCCGCGCTGAAATGCCTAAAATGACCTTACAGCTACAACGGAAATTTCATGAAGGAATTGATGAAATTTTTGCCAACTGCTCGCTGCACTCCGATTCATCTCTTCGGATTATAGCATCGGGACAAGTTTATCCAAGGAAACATTTACTCACAATTTCGATCAGTGACGGTGGTATTGGTATCATTGGGTCGTTACGCAAGGCTGGTATACCAATTCGCAATCACTCAGAGGCAATTCATTGGGCAATGCAAAAGAACAACACCTCACGAAGAGGAGATATACCCGGCGGACTGGGTTTAGCTGTTCTTCAGGAGTTCATTTCAAAGAATGAAGGCAAGCTTCTGATAGCTTCAAAGCGCGGCTATTGGTGTCAATCTGGCAAAAACCTTGTGACGAAAAGGCTTGATTATGAGTTCCCTGGCACTTGTGTTATCGTCGAAATCAACACCGCTGACAAAAAATCTTACGACCTTAGATCTTCGGTCTCCCAAGATGATATCTGGTAAACACGAATGAAAAAGCTAATAATCGAAATATCAAAGATTGTTGACGGCGGCATCTGCGTTGCTGCCGACGACGGGAAGAAGGTATACGATAAGATATATGACGCCTTATCACAGGGAAACTTTGTCACGATTTCTTTCTACGGAGTAACCAGAATGACTACGGCGTTTTTAAATGCCGCCGTTGGTCAGATGTACGGTGATTTCGATGAGAACTTTATTAAGACTCATCTGACTGCCCCGATAAATTACGAACCATGGCATCTTACCCGGCTCAAACTAGTGACCGATCGAGCGAAACTGTATTTTAAGAACCCTCAACTCGTAGAAAGTGTGTTAAAAGCTAACAGGGGCGAATAGCATGGCAGTTTACAATGCGGGGGATGGCTGCAAATTTGAAGGCCGCCAAATATTATTTGATACAAATGTGTATATTTTTATTGATGGCTTTGATGCACGTCCAAAGTTAAAAATTTATAGCGATTATTATTGGAAAACCGTTAAAGAGAAAAAGAATAAAATCATTATCAATGATTACATACTCGGTGAATTTTTTAACCGTTGCTGTAAAGACAAACACGGATTGGATTCACAAGAGGAAACCCAACCGCTGACGTACAAGAACCGTCGAGAAACTCCAGAGTTTATCGACTTTATGGAATCTATCAGAGATTCGTGCTTTCATTTTTTGAAAGATGCGACTTTCGTCGCTGCATGTAACACACAAACAAATATCGAAGAAGTTCTACAAAGTGCCGCAAAAGGCAGGCTCGATTTTTCGGACGTAATTTTAAGCAACCATTGCTCAAGTGATAAAATTATCCTTGTTACTGACGATTACGATTATATTGACAGTACTTTTGATATCGTTACTGCCAACCAACGCTTACTAACAGACGCAGCTGCACGAGGGATATTGAAGGCTTAACCCCGCTTTGGCGGGGTTTTCTTTAGTTGATCTACCTCGCGCCTCGTCGTCCGAATATTGGCTTTTTCAAATCCCATAAGCCATCTTCGATTTCTTGAGCCAGGTCAGCGTTGTCATCTAAAAATTGTACCTGAACTCGGACGCGACCATATTCTTCGCGTAGCCAGCGGTGCAAATGGAGCGAGTACGTTTTACCTGCCGAATTCAGATGGTTATGTAATCTCGTGACGATATTTTTTGATCCGCCGACGTAGAGCGCCTCACTCGATGAGTCCAAGTTTTCATTAAACCTTGATAGATAAGCTTCTTTGCCGCGGCTCACCTTCTCAGCCCTGAAATCCCTGACAACGGCGTCGATTGAGGCTTGATCCGTTGATATGGCATAGATCGACACGCGGTCCTTAATGGGGTCTTCTAAGAAACGTTGCTGTAAAGACTCCCTCGATACGCCTGCTCTGATTTCTGAAAAGGAATACTCGAAGTTGACAGCCTGCTGCGGGCTAAAACGCGCGAGTGCTTCAATCTTCGAACTGTAACTTTTCTGTAAATTTTCTATCAGGCTTAGACCTACGAGAGGTGATTTCTGAGTCATGCTGCTTTCATTCTCCTGTTTGACAACGAACTCAGCAAAAGACGGGGGAGGTCTTTGGCATCATCTGAAAGCCAAGCGGCCGCTTTTTTTGCGTCGGTCTAAGACGGAAGTTTTATAGTGCCACCGCAACCGAAGCTGCCGTGCACTCCATAATTATAGACTGTCGCATTCCCGCCCGTCGACGCTTATGGCCCGAACAGACGTACCGTCTTCCTTTTCATAGTCAGCGGTGACGGTGGCGCCCTTCCTAATGAAATCCTTCAAGGGTCCGGCGCAAAAAGTACGCTGCAAATTTGCAGCAAAACTATCAGGGATTGAAGAAATATCACCAGACAAAGTGTAGTGGAAACGCATCTCGTTTCCTCTAGCTGACACCTTTGAAAGCGTTGTTATTTCATCCAGACGAACCGGTACGGCAACTTCTCGCGCCGCTATCACAAGCAAGTCTTCCAGCTTGCCGTGATCGAGCGCTGCCTGAGCTAATTTTTCCGCTACCAATGGGTTTTCTTTGGCCGCAGCCTGTGTATTTCCCTCCACGACATGCTCGATGCTGACAGCGAGCGCTCTTCCTCCTGCTAATAAGACAAACGCGCCTATTACAAGTGCCACAGTCTTAGTCATTTCAGCGCCCCCTGTTTTTCCCGAGGGGTTCTGAGATGGTTTAAAAAGTAGGATAAGGTTGATAAGAGGAATGAACGCCAGCCACCACTTACCTGTAGTGCCATAAGCATCAACGGAACGGCCAGTGGCGGCAAATCCAAAAAAATAACCTAGCGCCGTGAGCGTACTCAGTTCCGCAAGGACAACCAAGACCAGTTTGCCGGACGCAATAGCAGACGGAGCTGCTAACCAAATGAGCCCCTCTACTGAAGAAGCCAATACCAAGCCAGCTGTGGCAAAAAAATAAGAAGAACGTGCCATTGGTGCTACTGACTTATTTGTCAGATAGTTTATCGCACATCCCGCGAGCAAACAGACGAAGCTTATGCCTCTGATTGTTGCTTCATCCAAATGAATGTAAGCATAAGCAAAATTTTCCATATTAACCCCCGTTGTCCCCTACGAGGATTTATATCTCCAATTATGCGAGTTGCAATACACTGCACCACTGACATTTAACAATAGATTCAACGCCACCCCAGAGCCGCCGACGACCTGCCCATTATCTCGAATTGGGTAAATCGGGATTACTTCGATACGTTGCTGCCTTCTTTAATGCTCGTTAGGCAATAAGCAAATTGGGCACTTGGCTCTCCAGCAACGCAATGTGCTTGATTTCCTCGATGCGCTAGGCGAATTTACCTTGGGTTTATTGGGGACTGGGGTATGCGTAAATTGTCCATGGTGCGGGGTGGTGCGGTCTTCAAAAAGTTCGCACAGATTATCGCAGCTCTGTCCATTGCAGCAGTTGCTCATTCGCCCGCTTGGGCAAATCTAACGTTCTCGGCAGATGAAACGCCCGGTGGATTACGATTTATTCTCGTATCTGGAGAATTTGATTTTCAGCAAGATTTATCGCCTTTTCAGACGATGATACGGGAACGAAATCCACTATTCATCCTATTCGACTCTCCCGGTGGAAATCCCTCGAAAGCAATGGAGCTCGGTCGTATAGTGCGTGCACAGGGCTTAGCCACATTTCAAACAAAGGAGTTGGAATGTGCGTCCGCCTGCGCCTTGGCGTTTTTCGGCGGTAAGATTAGATACGCAGCTCCCGGCGCAATCGGCGTACATAAATCATCTTTCTCTGACACAACCCGAATGACGGTAGACGACGCAGTCTCAGCCATCCAGCATATGACAGCTGAAACAATCGCCTACATGACAGAGATGGGTGTAGATCCGGCTCTCCTGCGGCTCTCTCTGCAGTACGATAGTGATGACATCAGGTATCTATCTAAAAGCGAAATGGAGACGTACCGGGTAATTACGAGCACGCACGATAACGCGCCAAATACGCCGTCAGTGGAAAGCGTTGCCCCAGATACGGCAAATCCAATAGTACCGGAAAAATCCAAAGCTTTGCCCGATTATAGGATTGCGGCAAGTGATCCACGATTCCAAATTCCTGTGGCCAGAACCGGGCGCGTTCGACATCCGAAGACCAAAGAATTCTTGCGAAGCGGGGAAAGCCAAGATAGTCCAAAAATCGTCGAGGTTTATAACGGCAATCCCGTCAAAATTCTTGCTGTTGGCGATAGGTGGTACCGCGTCGAAGTTAAAGGGCAAGTTGGATACTTACATCACAATTGGGTAAAGGTAGATCAATTCGTTAGCAGCGGATTTGAAAACCGATATATACAGATTGCCAGCTTCGATAATTATCACGAGGCGGAACAGTATGTGCAGAGTTCGCCGATTCGGTTAGCGGTATATTTCGCCAGTAACAGTTGGTTTGCTATCACGCTGCCGGAAGCATATTCGCCAGCGCAAGCCAGCGAACTGCTTAAACTTTTGAAGAAACAGCATCGTGTACCTGAAGACGCATTTATGACGGTAGGCAACACCTATGTTAAGCGCGTGTGCTGCGAGTAATGCTTTATATCCTAATCGTTTAATCTGACACCGGCACCACCACTCGTGACTTCTCCGGCACCGAGAAAAGCGACGCCGGCTTCCTCAAGCGCTCGACGGATTGCGGCCAAATTATTATGGGTCGGTATCCGCCTGCCCTTTTCAAAGTCGCGTATTGTTGAAAGCCCCAAATGAGAAGCCTGCGCAAGCTGCTCTTGAGACCATTCGATTAAGCCGCGAGCGGCGCGTGATTGTGCGGGTGTAATCATACGCGATAGATATCTCATTTAATTATTTTCATCAACCATCAACGAAAAGTGTTGACGCTTAACATTAATAGATGGTAATCGTTGAAAATCAACGATAATCGTTAACCTCTGGAAACGGATGACGATACAGATTTGACGATTCTGAAAATCAGGAGAAATCCAATGACGGAACAGACCATTCCGGCAAACGCCGAAGATGTGCTCAACAACATCGTGGGTTGTGCAATGAACGCCAAGACGGTCAGCCTGACAATCGGGACCAACAATTTCACTGATTTTACAATGGTCGAGCTGCATTCATTCTTCAACGCTATCATGTTGGCGAGAGTGGCGCTGACCGGCATTTATAATCAGCCCCGGTTTTCAATAAAGGGCGTTCAGAATAACCGGGCTGGTGATGCGGTCGAGGGGCTTCTCGAATTTCTCGATGAAGTGCAAACGACAGTCTGCAAATGCGCGCTCCTCGCCAGCCCTACGGGCAAACAGGAGAAAGAAAACCGCGCTTGGATTATTTTGAAGGCAGAGGCCGATTGCGAAGGCGACATTGCCGATTTCACCAAGATTGCCGATGTTCTGCGCGATGGCGCGATGGAAGGCGGATCAGCATGAACCGGCGCTTTTTTCTCAAACTTTTGCCAGTTGCGAGCGCTGCCGTTGCGCTTCCCGCAGTGTCTGCGTCTGCCGATAAAGAGCGTCAGCCTAAGGCAACTGCTCCCCTGCCTGAAAAGTGGCAAGGTGACGGCTATTACGAAGTTCTGGACGCCGGAAAGGTGCGGCTCCAGCACGTCGGACGCTTCAACCCTTTCGATGATGAAAACGACGGTCGCTGTTTTCGTTTTTCTTCGCCAATTCCATCGGCGCGGGATGAAATCGTCTACCGCTATGAAGCCGCTATCGACGCAGTTCTTGTTGGCAAGGTCGATGAGAAATTTTGGAGGGTTCCCTTATGAAGGTCGCCCGCATCTTCCTCGCAATCTTGCTTTTGCGGATCGCTCGCGGCTTGACTGAGCTTTCTATCTGGATGCTTCCAGCCCCGAAGGGCGGTGTGAAATGAGCAGTCCCGCCATATATCGCCTCCGCCGCCTTATGCTTGAGCAATGGATTGAGCAGGCTATTGCGCTTCTCGACCAGATTGACGGCGACCCGGATCTAGAGGACGGCGACGACGATTTCACAGACGAACGCGAGAACCCGGAAAGGATGATGGGAGGGCAAGGACTATGAGCCAGCCAGCCAATTCATCCGCCGAGGTTCATGCCTTCCCCCGTCGCCATGGCTTCAATGCCTTCGAGCAGGCAAAGCAGGAACTGGCCGCGTTCAAGTTCTCATTGTTCGAAACGGTTGCTGCCGATCCGCTTTTGCGTGCGGGTCAGTGTCTCAATCTGATTATCGTCTATGCGTCCCTCGTAACTATCGACAAGAAGACGCTCCAGGCGACACCGGCTTATGCATCGAACGGACGAGTATTCGTTCGCGCTGGTGTTCGGTCGCATCACACAGCCGTCAAGGCGCGCAGGCTTCTCGAACAGCATGGTTATCTCATTCCGGTCAGCCGGAGGAATGGCATCACGGTCTACCGGATCGAGAACCCACATCATGAACGCGTTCAGATGCAAATTCAGGAATTGGAAGAGTGCCAACGTGAGATAAAAACCGAAAAAAATGTACGCAATAAGCCGCAATCCAGCATGGCAAATAATGCCCACCTTGACCGTACAGGGGTGGCAGAAAATGCCCACCCTGAAAATCGTAAGGATGGCAATAATTGCCCACCAAGGATGGCAGAAAGTGCCGACCAAGGTGGGCAGAAAATGCCACCAATTACCTTAAAGGAATACCTTACAGGATTACCTGTAAAAGAGGGCTATGAAGAGAGCGACGGTTCTCCAGTTATGGGTGACGCCAAGGAGACGGTGAGCGAGGCCCCCAATGAGCCAGCGCGAACCGGCTCCGACTTCCCGGCAAACAAAAAAAACGGGTATTCACTCGCGGCAAATGGCGAAAATGAAAACACGCCTTTTGCGGTTCCAGCATCAAAGCAAGAGGCTGATAATTTTTTAGCGACCGTGTTCGGTTCGGATTTGAACCGGCTGCATGAGCGTGTTCTGGACGGATGCCGTAAGCGGCTCATGAATGGATTGCTCACCCCGGCATTTGTCCGCGCCCGTCTCGATGCACTGGAAAAGCCGCAGCCAGCTTTCGGAGGTGATTCCTATGCTCGATAAGCTCACGCGACCGCATGAACGCTTTCCGCTCGCTGACCTTTCGCGACATCAATGCAAGTGGCCGGTTAATCGGGCGCAAACTGGAGAGCTTCACCTGTTCTGTGGTGAGGCTGTCCAAAGTGGGCACCCCTACTGCGACGAGCATTGCCGGAAAGCCTACACTCGAAAGCTACTGGCGAAGTGATGCCTGTTGTCAAATGTTAACATTGAAAGCAGATTTGCGGCTTCTTGGTCAGTCGTAGCGAGCATAAAATAGGCTGTTTTACGGGAAAGCCGCAAAACTTCTCTCATTGCAGGATGCTATAGCCATGTGGCGAGGCGCTTGAACATCGTCTGGATTTGGGACGATGACATAGTACAGATTTGCACCATCAGCTTTCCACCAATGGTGAAAACCTCTATGCATACCTTAAGGCAGGTTCAGGTATGGTGACGAACCCCATGCCGTGCAGCGCTGGTGAATTGGCGCGACGTGATTGCGATTAAGGTCGTCCAGAGAGGAGGCTTTTTCATGGTTCGAGCCGGGTTTGTTCAAGTGCGGATAGTAGCCTTGGATAATTATTAATCCGCGTTGCGAGAACTGTGACTTAGCGGCATTCTGCCACACGTGCACATCGCCTCATGGCGAATCCCTGATAGTCGAAAACAGGACTATACAAATTGATACGCTTCGAGAGCATGGCAACCGTTCCTCTGACGCTGTATTTTCACGACATTCAATTATCAAAAGCGACGGGTTTTCTTTATCGCTTTGGTGCCGAGGTGGTTCTGGCCACTAACTGGCATGTGTTTTCTGGCTTGCATCCCGAAACGGGCGCGCATCTCAACTCCAGTGGCTTCACACCAAATCGAGTGGAATTCACCTACTTTGTGAAAAGCGAGACAGACGAGAACTCTGCTATTTGTTGTGAAGCAAATTTGACGCTCGCAGAAAACGGTCAAGCAACATGGTTTGAGCACGAAGGATACTCACTAGCCCCCCTCAAAATTCCAGATGTCGCTATGTTGCCATTGAACGATGCCTTGACGAATTTCGAAGAAATCGGGGGCAGAATTGTGACTTTTACGAGCGAGATGCTTATTCGAGTCGCGGGTAAACAGGAAGATTGGTATGCTGAGCACGCATACCCTATGGTCGCTAGCGACGTTTTTATTCTAGGGTTCCCAAAAGGTATTAGAGTGCAGGGGACTGTTCCAATATGGAAACGAGGCTCCGTTGCAACCGAACCACTACTATATGCACTGGACAACGCACCGGTCTTTTTGGTCGATGCAGTAACTCGAAGCGGAATGTCTGGTTCTGTAGCGCGCAAAATCGCGTGGCAATGAACGCAAGATCGGATGGCAACAGTTTCACGATGTCAAAGAACTGAGCACAAGGCTCTTTGAAGGTGGCTTAAAGAGCGCCTCAAGCCCCTCCCATAATAATGAGTTCCTTCACCGGCTTTCCCTTACCTCCAGCCGCTGTGTAGGTCAGGTCCACGCCCTCGATATCGAAGGCTGAAAAGATGGACCTAATTTCCGGCACATCGTTGATCGACAGGATGAAGCGGCCCTTGATGCCGCCGAGGCGCTCGGCCATCACCTCGTACTGGTCGCGGCTGAATAACTCCTTCCCATAAGCATCTTCCGTGCCCCAGTAAGGCGGATCGAGATAGAACAGCGTTTCCGGCCGGTCGTAACGATCAATGAAGCTATTCCAGTCGAGGTTCTCGATCACCACGGATGAAAGCCGTTCGTGGACGTCCTGAAGGAGCGGCGCGAGCGTGGTGAGGTTGAAACGCGACGGTCCGCTATAGGTGACGCCGAATGAACGGCCCGCGACCTTCCCGGCAAAGGTCAGGCGCTGGAGATAAAGGAAACGCGCTGCGCGTTCCAGATCGGTGAGCGTGGCCGGATCACTGGCTTTCAGGCGCTCGAATTCGCGGCGACTGGTTATCTGGAAGCGCAGCGTATCCATGAATTGCGGATAATGGCGCTGGAGGATGCGAAACAGGTTCACGACATCGCCGGAGCGGTCATTGATGACCTCAGCCCGTGGCGTGCTGGTGCGGCGGAAGAACACGCCGCCCATGCCGACAAACGGTTCGGCATAGAGGCCATGCGAAACCCGTTCGATCTGCTCACAAATGCGCTTTGCGAGCTGGCGCTTGCCGCCGATATAGGCTGCGGGCGGCGAAACAGGATCGACGGCTGTGAAATAGGCGTTCTGGCTCATGTACGTTCCTAAGAGAATCGGTCACAAACCAATTGCCCGAAAGGGCACGGATGCGACGGTTATCTCTGATCGCTGTCGGGCGGGTTCATTCTTTGCCGGATCGTTCCCGCCGCCACGAATTGACGTGGCCGTCCTTAGCCAGCCCTTCGGCTGAGAAACTCCAGTTCGGTTCGAGTGAGGATTTCCCGATCGCGCAGGGTGAGATCGCCTACCGCCTTCTGGCCGGTCAGATCGGGCCAGTATTCGCCTGCGCCGAGCTTCCAGAGGTGACGCATCGGCAGGCTGTTCACGACATTGCTGTTCGGCGGATAGACCTCGATCGCCACGGCATCAGGCCCGAAATGCTCATTCTTCAGCGCTTGAAGTTCGTCCCATGTAATTGAGCCGTCATGCTCGACCGACAACAGCCCGCGCAGTTCGTCCAAGGTTACACTGACAACGGCCGTCATGCCTGCACCTGTGCGGAAGGCCAGACAATGGCGTCAACTATGGCGCGGGCTGCGGCCTCGTCCTCGGCATTGTCGATATCGCGCTTGGCACCGAGGCGGATGCTTTCGATCATCGCACCGATCTGTTGCCATTGTGCAAAAGCGGCGAGAACAATATCGGCAACGCCGTCGAGCGTTTCGGCGGTAATGCCCATCTCGGATGACAGGATCGGATAATCTGAAGCCTTTGGGGTTGACGCCACCTTGAACGCCTGCGCTTCCGTGACCTTCTGTTGATAGGTCATAGCCTGACCATTGCCCGGTGTAATGTATTTCAGGCGCTCCAATTCTGCAGCGGTGTCAATATCTGCTTTTAACGCGCTCCTGATTTCTGCCAGCGATATCGGAGAACAGGTCAGCCCGTAAGGGCGCAGAACTTCGTCGAGAGATGCATCGGTCTGGTTATCGTTATCATCGACCGGCCAACGGGTGGCGCAATTTCCAGTGCCAAGCCATAGGTGATAAGTATCGTCATCTGCATCAACCAAAGCCTGCACCGCTGATGAATAGAGCCGTCCATCGTCGGACAGCCAATACCAATCTTCAGGAAACATATTACGCCTCTTAGCTGTAGGAGGATGTTGCGTCGGCGGACCCGGCCACCGAACCGGGGAAGAAGTTCACGCCGCCGCCGTTCGTAGTGATCACGCTGCACTGGGATGCGGCATAGCGTACGCCCGTTGCAGAACCAGAAGCCGACCCAGCCCCGGTTGTGACAACCCGCCCCCCTGCGAGGCATCTGATATTGCAGGTCGAGTATGCTGCTCCGTTGGACCATGATACCGCACCGCTGATAGTCACCGTGCCAGAACGAGCTTCGATGCCTACCGCCGCAGCCCCCCGTAGATTGCAGCCATCACCAAGTGAAACCGTTGAGTTATAAGACGACGATACGAGTGTATTTGTTGGAACCGTAGTCTGTATGATTACATCTTCAACAGCCGTGTTCCCGCCGCTATAGGCTCCTAATGGTACTACGCTTGCCCGTGTGGAGTGCAGCATCATTCCCAACACTTTAATCCGCCCGGAAGTTGTGAACAGCGCATTTCCGAATGGAACAGAGATATCGCTTGCAATGTAGCTGGCAGGTGATGCTGCATCGCCCATGATAGTGATTAGTCCATTTACGCCAGCTATACCGCCGGGGGCCTGATAGGTACCCGGGATACCCAATCGGATAAACGCACCATCTCCGACCAACGTATATCGGCCTAAGCGTGCAAGAGCTTCAGTAATGGTGGCCAAGGCCCGATCAGAAGTGTTCTCTAAACCGTCATTTTCATCATTTCCGTCGGTTCGCACCCATAAAGTAGGCGATCCGATAATTGGCACTTCGCTTTGCACCAAGCCCGTAAAGAGCCAAGCATCGCCCGTACATATGAATGTGCAAACACCCCCTGCTGGTAAATCACCGCGTACAAGTGGCTGTCCACGCATTGTCAGGATAGGCAATGCCGCGAGGCCATCAACAGCAAGAGAGGCTTCATCTGTGTTATCCGCGCCAATACGAACATGAATCGTAATGCCAGTGTGATACGTGAAAATCTGGGGAGTGAAAGTAGCAGTAAGGGCATTGGGTGTCCCGCTTGCCACAGCGTAATTCCATTTGCCGGACTGAGAATTTTGGGCGATGGCCTTATATAGTTGCTTCTGATCGTCAGGGGATGGAACAATCTCCGCCTCATCCAGAACGGCGATAATTTCCTCCTGAACGTCATTCAGAAACTTGTCCGTGACCTCTGTTCCGTTGATGCCCGCCATTGCATTTTGAGAACGAAATCCCCTTCGGCCACCGCCAATATCGAAAACGTCTGCACCGTTAATGCGATCCATGTCAGTTCTCCAGATATGAGAAAGTGAGTTGGGTGTGGGCAGGCTTCAGGCGGCGCAGCTCACATTCAATATCGCTGATCTGGTAGCCACCAAGCGGCTGGCCCGCCTGATTAACACCTACCCGAAACAGCCACTGTGAGATGAGCTGCAACTTTACGCGCCACGTAAATTGTTCGCCCTCGGCAATCAGCGGCTGACCTGCACGAAGAACACCTGCCTTCGATGGCCAGAAGTCTTCGATCTCGATTGTATAACCGAGGCTTGCCGCCATCTGGACAAAGTAGGGAATGCTGGCACCGCCCTTGGCGATCCAGCGTTGGTGTGCCCGCCGTTGGCGCTGATCCAACGTCTGATTGCCAAGATCGCGGCCACATGGATCAGGACCAAGGACACGCTCGAAATCCGACAACAGGGCATTCGCCGTGCGCGGATCGATCTCATCCATCATTTTTTCGGCGCCGGCCTCGCCTTGGACAAGCACAGCGGCGATACTATCGAGAACAGCATCCAGCACGCCGTCACGCTTACCGAGTGCGAAACCGCGAGGCAGTTTTCCGATTAGGCTGGTGAGGATGGATGACTGCGACCGGGTCATAATGGATCCTCAAACGTGATCTCTCCCGGCAAGGGATATTCATCACGCTCCAGCACGAACCGCCCGGCAGGCAAAATCAAGTCATGGGCATATTCGCCCGATGCGGCCGAGATGGCTTCCGAAATGCGCGACGGCTCGATGATAGCCCCGATCGGGCTCTCGTTTTGATCGTCATTTTCATCACCAATGGTCGCGATGAAGGCGGCATAGGCTTCTGTGACGGCAGCGCGGGTGGCTGAAGTATCGGGCCGCAGGCGCACCGTGATTGGAAGTTCCTGCATTACGGCCGGAACGATGACGACATAGGCCGTGACGGGGCGAACGCCCGACGAAGAGCCGGGTGCGCCTAGATAGGCAAGCTGCTCGGCCATTTCCGATTCAGTCGGAGCGCGGGCGGATGTTCCGTCTTTCATGGCAACAATGACGCCGACCGATCCCCGGCCGACCCAGTCTGTTTCCGGTTTCACAGCACGGATATCGAATTTTTCACGCAGCCATGTCGGATAATCAAAGCCTGCGCCGCCATGAGGACGCTGACGAATATGAGCCATGGTGGCGGCTGCAAGCTCGGCTGGCGTCTCGGCAGCGGCACCACCGGCAAAGCCGCTATCTGCGACGGTAATGCGGCTGATCGCTGGAAAGGCGATGACGGTTCGAAGTCGAATGCCCGCTTCAATATTGCCGATCGGACCGGCAACAGATGCGATGGCCGAAACAGAAACGCTGCCGTCAGCACCGATCACGGCGGTTTCCGTGGTTCTGAAGATTGTGCCATCAGAACTCGCGATTTCGAGATCAGCCGGAAGCGGTGTACCGGCCATGCCCTCGATGTCGAGCATGCCGACTGCATAGGTGGCGGGCCGCGCGACAATGCCCCAGATATCGGCATGACGCTGAACAAACTCGTCCTCGGCTGTGTCCACGAAATACTGTCTGCCCCACCAAGCAACATGGTCATGGATCTCGCGCACTTCCAGAGCGACGGCACGACCGATCATGGCGAGCATGCCACGCGCCGAACGTACAGCGCGGGAAATGGCTAGTGGATCGACCAGAGGCCGCACGATGGAAATGCTATATTCCAGTGCGGAGGCAATGCGCTCGGCGACTGTTTTTGCAGATGGAACGGGCCACGGCATTATGTTGTCCTCCGGCCGGAAACGGTTGAGCCGTCAACCTGGACGCGCCATGCCAAGATCTGCGGCGCAATCCAGTCGGCATCGATCTCGGCGGCGGTGCCGAAATCACGGCGCACCCAGTCAAGGCTTTCGCCAAGCCAGCTCAGATAAAGAAGGCGGGTAACTTCGGTCTGCTTGGCACGATCCAGAAGCCAGCAGCGCGAACCGATGCGGTCACCTGCCGGATCAAGCGCATCGGCGGCAGCACCACGGCGCTCGTCAATGCCAGCTTGCGCAAGGAATGCGGAGCGGCCTACCGGCAGCGGATCGTCGGGATTGGCACGACGGTCTAGGCCGACGGACAAGAGGACTGGCGTGATCGGGGTTTCATCAATGACAAGATCGCCATCCTCGCCGATCTCCAGATCAGCGCGGCGCGTCGCGGGGTCATAGATGAGTGCCACATCGTAAAACATGCCCCGTTCTATCGCGCGCGCGCGAAAACGATCATGCCCGCCGAGGCGGGCATGAAGCAGATTATTCCTAAGCTCCGGGAGGTGGTCCGCTCAGCGCGCCGCCGGGCACCACATCCGTATGGACGTGGGTTTTGTCGATCACGATGCCGTCATGGGTGATGGTTCCGCCCTCGATGGCGACGCCGCTGGCCGAGATCGTCACGGTGATGTCGCCGACCTTCAGCACGATCGAAGCCCCGGCCTGAATGCTGATCGTGCCGTCTGCGCCGATGTGAATGCCGTCGCCGTGCTCATTATAAAGAGCAGCTTCGCCGGGTTTCAGGTTTCCCATGCGCTTCGAGGGGTTCGATATCGACACGATGGTCAGATCATCCTCATTGCCGCCCATGGCCATCATGAGGCCGACCGCACCGTCTTCGGGAACCGAGGTTGCGACCCCATAAGGCTGCTGGATTTCGACCTTGTCGCGCCAGATGCCAGGTGAAATCTCAACGGAAGCCGTTTGCGTCTCGCCATCGTCCACGATATTTTTCAGAACAACGCGGCGTACGGCTCCGCGCACCTTATTGGCTGTTTCCTGATCCATTTTGCCTCACACTGTTGAAGGTCATAGCGCCGATGCGGTGCCGTCCAGCGGCCCGCCCGACCCTTTGCCCTTCTTGCTCTTGCCCTTTTTGCGGCCTTTAACGTTGCTTCGACGGCCCTTTACAGGCTTGTTGTCGAAAGCTTCCGGCGAGGTCACGGCAATCTCTGTTTCCTCGCCTCCATCCTCCTGAAGCAGGAAGGTGACGCGGGAAATCAGCATGTCGCGGAATACGTCCTGAAAGGAATCGGCGACCTCGACGGTTTCATTGACGCGCCATAGCCGGCCATTCTCGCTGAAGCCGTGGACGCGGTAGGAGATTTCCTCGCTCTCGCCGCGCTTGGTGCGCATGCGCCAGTCAGCTTCCTCGGCGCAGCCCTTGTCGTCGGCCTTGGAGCGGGCCAGATGCACGATCGGTCGATAGCGCCGGATTTCTTCGTCGCTCGCCTCGCCACTGGCGACAACGCCTCTCCGTTCACGTTCGGTCGCCGAACCATCGCTTACCTGCCGGTCTTCCGGTGCAATTGGTGCCGCACCGCCTGTCAGTGGCGCAGCTCTGCCATCACGCGCCGTCGCGGCCTTTTCAGACTGCCCGCGCACGATGACCTTGGAATGGCGATCCTTATGGGTGAAATGACCGCTGGACGCCTTGACGTTGCCCGGAAGGGAAAGCGCGGCAGGCGCACGATTTGCGCCCGTGCGGGTGAGAACGACGCCACCGACGCCATCGGACATGACCAGAGCATGGCGCTGGCGAGCACCCTTGTCGATGGCGCTTAGGCCCGTTTCAGACAGGTCGATGCCATAGCGCGGGAATGCATCGCCCGTATCGATCTCGGAGCGAACAGACAGGCCGAACGGCTCTGCGATGCGCTTGACTGCATCTTCGAGCTTGACATTGTTGAACTCGGACGGCCCGTTCGGCGCGGCGGTGCTATCCACCAGATCGCCCGCCTTGTCTTTGCCCGAAATGGACACGGCGGCATGGTCCTCATCGATGTCCGGAGAGACAGTCTCAATATAACCCTTCAGGACGATCTGACCTTCGACATAGACCTCCGCTTCCATGCCCGGCTTCAGGGCGAAAACGGCATTGGAAGATGAAGAAAACTGGAAGGTCGAGATCGAGCGGCTATAATCGCGCAGCTCAAAGCTGAAGGAGCCGCTGAAATCCTTCAGGTCACGCGTGACATTGGCATTCGTCCACTGGTCGAATATCTGCCCGTTCACCTTCAGCCAGATCGAGCGCACCATTATTCTGTCACCTCGATGCGACCGGCAGGAATGATCGCCGGATGCCGCAGGCGATTGCGGGTCACGATCGACAGGTAGCCGTCCTCGATCGCAGATGGATCGTCGCCATAGATGTGGTTGGCGATCTGGAAGGAATCGCAAGCCCGATCGGTTTCAAGGATACGGGTCGCAGGCAGACGGCCAATCGCCTCGTTAATATCGGCAATCAGGCAAAGGCGGACATCACGGGTGGCGCGGATCGCGGCGCTGGCCTCGGCTGCAAAATTGGAATCGGACAAGCCCGCCAAAAGATCGCTATAGGCGTCCAGTTGCCCGACGAGACGATCGCGCAGCGCGCTTGCTTCAGAGCGCGAACTGAACTCGATATAGGCGGCAAGCTGTCCAGCCTTGGCGAGCGCGTCGCCTGCCGTACCAGCCAACAGAACCATGTCCGGACGCGAGACGGTATCACCGGCCAGATCGATAAAGGCGCTGCCCGCACCGGCACAAAGATCGAGCGCCTGTCGGGCGGTCAGACCGGAGACGACAGTGCTTGCCTCCGCAGCTGGAGAGACAGCAGGCGTCCCGTCAAGGTCCGGCACAAAGTTTACGATCATATCGGTGACGGTGCTGGCGGCACTGGACAGAGCTTCCGGCGTCGCTGGCATAGCCTGCGGCAGGGCGGCGCTGATCGACGCAGATGCCGGTCCGGCGCTTGCCTGCCAGTAGGAAACGACCTGTCGGGCGGTGCGCTGTGTGGCATCGGTGCGAAGCCGGGACAAAGTCCACCTCGATGGCGAAGTCGTGAGCGCTGCGGCGATGGAAATCAGGGAGACCGCTGCACCGATGAGCGCCGAGGCGGTCGAAACGAAGCCCATAACGCCCATGCCGTTATAGCGCTTGAAGGTGGCGTTGAAACGGACAACGCGCAGCTCATATGCCGCGAAGGAAATCTCGGCCGGTTCTTCCATGATGACCTGAATGGGGCCGAGCCATGGATGAATGAGCGTTCCCGGTCCCGGCGTCTCGAATGCCGCCTTGAGCGCATGTGCTTCGGCAATATAGCCGTCGCTGACGATCAGCCCCTCGATCTCGATTTCCTGCGGCGCAATGCCGAAGTCATCATAGGCAGCTGGATCAATGCCGGGAAAAAGGCTCTCGACAACGCGACGGCCGACTTTCGTGGACGTGTCCGGAACAAAAAAAGGAATCCCCCGATAGGACGCCGGGAGCAGGCCCGGCAGGATATCGCTGATGCTGTCGAAAATCATGGCCGATCCTTATGCTCTGCCGATAACGCGGCCCCGATCGGTTGCCAGCGCAACGCCCTTGTTATCCGACGATGCGCCGACGACACGGCCCGGCCCCTCGACCTTGATGCGGATATCACCGCCGACCCGGACCGACTGCGCAGGCATGGCAAGGCTGGCGTGTTTTTCCGGGTCGTTGGAATTGGCAGGTGCCGGTCGGTTGATCGATGGGCCATTCAGGTAATCGTCCATCGCGCCATCACGAGTACCGTTGAATTTGTTTCCGTTCGGCAAGGCTTCGCCTGGCTGGACGGTCGCGCCAGACCAGATGTTTTTCATTACGCCGACAAGCCATTGCAGCTTATCGACAATCGCCTGAATGCCGCTCATGATCTTGTCTTTCACAGCATCAAATCCGGTAGCCAATGCATCCCATGCCAATGTAGGCAATTGGATAGGCGTTGTCAGGAGGTTCCAAAGCTTCTCAATACCGGAAGCGAGGTTTCCAACAAGCTGGCTAGCCTTTTCCGGGAACCATTCCAACCAGTCAGGCATTTCCTTGTCACCTGCCGCCCAACTGGCGAGATCGGCAAGCCCCTTCGTTAAGGCTGAAATCCCTTGCCAGATTTTCTCAAGGCCGGTGAACTTGATAAGCTCTAGCTTGCCGATCCACTCACCCATGGTCTGTGCAAAACCACCAAGCTTTCCGGTATCGAAGCCGACCAACTGAAGCAGGTTGCTCGCCAGCGTTCCCAATGCGCTGCCAAGTTGCTTCAGATTGTTCCAGGTGTCGCCCATGTGGCCGAAGGTCCGCTTCAGGCTTTCACCGATCGGCGCCAGCGACGGCTCGATGCCCTTGCCGATATCTTTCAGCGCGTTCCATGCGGTTTGAAGGCCGTTGAATACGCCTTCAAGCACCTTCAAACTGCCGACTTTCAGGTTATCGAAATTGATATTGGAGAAGATCGATCGCGCCCCGGCCGAGATCCGCGACCATGCGCGCGGTGCAGCATCGGCTATCCAGTTCCAGGCACGAACAGCACCGTTCGACACACCAGACCAGACACGGGAGAGATAAGGCTGTGCCTGTCCCCAAAGCCGCTTTGTGCCTTCCCACGCCTTCGATGCCCGGTCTTTCAGGCCGTCCCAGAACTTCATGAGCTTGGGCGAGACCTTGTCCCAGTTTTTGGCGATCAGCACACCTGCACCGGCCATAAGGCCGATCAGGACGCCAAGCGGTGACAGGATCAGGCCAATCAGTGCGCCGATGGCACCGAGGCCCGCGCCGATGATCGGCAGTGCAAGGCCGAGCGCGCCAAGTGCGCCGACCAACAGCACCACGCCGCCTGCGCCAGTCAGCAGGGTTTTCATCCAGCCGCCTGTTGCCTGATCAAACTCGCGTATCCAGCGGATGCCCGACAACAGCCACTCATTGATGGTCGGCAGCCATTCACCAAAAGCAAGACCAACCTCACGAATGGACTGGGTTCCGATTTCGCTGAGAATGGTGAGCTGGCGGTTCAAACCCGCCATCTGGGTTTCAAAGTCCGCATCGATCGCAGCGCCGGTTGCGGCAGAAACCTTGTCCTTGATGTCCTTATATTCCTGCACGTTCGCCATGAACGGCACGATGAAATCCAGAACCTGCTGATCGGAAAACAGCTCGGAGACCTTGCTGGCCGCACCGATCGCTTCCAGCTGCTGACGGACATAGCCAAGTGCCTCGGCACCTTTAAGGCCATTCTTTTCAGCGGCCTTCATGTACTTGCCGATCTCGGCTTCACCCACGCCGGTCAGCTTGCCGACTTTCTGGAGCATCGCTTCCAGCGGGTTGATACCCTTCGCAGCCGCATCGAGCATGACCGCCTGAATATCAACGCCCATGCCTTTGAAGTTCTTGATGGTGCGCTCGGAAAGTGCCTTCGACAGGAAGTTCGAAAGATTGTTCGCCGCGATCGACGGATCGGATGTGCCCTTCATGGCGATCTGGAGAGCAGAGCCGAGGAAGTTAACCGCCTCGCGACCCTTCACGCCGAATTTCGCCACCTGCGACGTCAGGCGCGGGAAATGCTGCGCCATATCCTTCAGCTCGAACGAGCCTTCCTTACCGGCGATCACAAGCGCACCCAGACTGTCGCGCATCTGATCGGCGGGAAGCTTCAGGTTGTTGAGCATGGCGGTGCCGACACCGGCCATATCTGCAAACTCGGCATTGGCGGCGGTGGCAGCACGGCCAATATCACCGATGGTGGCGTCAATCAGGCTGCGATCAACACCGGCAGCAATCATCTGGCCTGCACCGGAAGCGATGGTGTCGGAGGCCTGACCTACAGCGAATGCGAGATCTTCGTACTGGATTTTTGCCTGCTCTGCGAAATCGAATGCTGCCTTGCCCGAAAGCTCGGCAGTGCCTGCGATATCGAGCAGCTTTTGCTGGAAGGCAGCGGCCTCATTGACCGGCCCCATGAAGGAAATGGCCGCAATCGCCGTACCGAGAACCCCGATACGGCGAGCAAAGCCGCTCAGCTGCTGAAGGCCACTGCGCAGGCGACGCATTGGACCGGATAGCTGGTCCCGCAACCGGACGAGAACATCAAGAGCCATGTTGCGGGATGCCATTCATTCCTCCTTCTGGCAGGTCTTGCGAAAGGCCATTAAGCAGTTCCACCAGAAGGTGGCGGTCTGGGCGTCAAAGCCGTCGATTTCCGTGGCAGAGAAGCCCGACGCCTCGGCGATACCGCCGAGAATTACTTGCCAGTCTTCCGGCCACTGTTCAAAAAAGATGACAGCACCTGTGCGGCGGCAGTGATGTCAGCTGCATCCAGCCTGTCATAGAGGACATTCATGATGGCCTGGCTGGTTCGGGTCGAGCGGGCGAACGCCACCACATTGACGGTATCGTCCGAGGTTGCGGAAATTGCCCGCTGATCGGCTCCGGTCAGGCGATGGAAGGTCAGCTCGGAATAGGTTTCCGTCCGCTCTTTCCCGGCCTTCCTGATGGTCAGCTTCTGCGGATAGAGCAGCGGAAGCGTGACAGAACCGTCATTATTCTGGGTGGCCCGATCCGGCAGGCGGTCATTTGGATCGATATCCTCGACAACATCAACGCCCGCACCGAGCTTGACGGTGGCTGGACGATCTTCGTCCACCACAACAGTGTCCGTCACCGTGTTTTCGTCATCGGTGATATCGAGATCGACGGTATTCTTCGTAGCCATTAAAGCACCTCTTCAGGCGCGCTGCCTGCCCATACGAGTTCCATCTTACCGCCTTCACCACCGGTGATTTCCGGGTGCTCGGTCAAAAAGGCATCGCCGATGATGAAGGTCTGGCCGGTGTCACAAACCACCTGCAATTCGCCTTCACCCTCATCCCATAGATTGCCGTAGCGCTGGCCCTTTTCGAGGTTCGTGGTCGCAGTGACTTCCGATCCTTCGAATTCCTGCGCGCGGCCGACCTTGCGGCCATAAGGAACGGCATTGTTCTTGATGCCGCCCACCTTGATCTTCGCACCCTTCTCGACAGGGATATTGCGCCCCCGCCAGATGATGTCCACAATGCCAAGTACCTGCATGACTTGCTTTCCTTACCGTTAGACCTGGAATTCCAGCGAACCGGCGAGCACCATCAGGTTGCCGACAATCTTGATCTGCTGACGGCTTTCCAGGCGGTTCTTGTCGCTGTCCGAACGCTGGAATGCGCTCTGTTTGATGGTTGCCTCGACATCCTCGATCCAGACGAGATCGGCATAGCGGCGGCATCGGCCTGCCCACGAGGCATGCATGCGGCGCGGCGTGACCACGGATGAGCCGGGTTCATCGTCATCGCCCACGTTAGAGGCGAATGCCGCAGTGTCGTCATCACCCGTGAGCTTGGCGCGTGGATAGAGCAGCGACACGTAGGAATTCCAGTCGTAGCGGATGCGCGACAGCGTGGCGGGCACCATGATGTCGAGCCACGCTTCGTCATCCACGTTGAGATTGGATTTCCGGTATGTGGTGATGAGGCGCGAGATCGTGACCGAACCGTCCGACAGGCATTCGAAGGTTGAAACACCGCGACGCAGAAGCAAATCGCGCTCCGTCTCGATGAACTGGTCAGCAGCTCCCGGCGCTTCAACGCCCGGCACCACAAGCGAGCGCAGCTGACGCGCCGGATCATTCGCCAGATGGAAACTCGCAAGGCCCATCACAGCGGCGGACAATACCCATGAGCTGGTCGGAGAACCATTGAGGCCGACTGCCGTCAGGAACGGGCAGTTGGTCAACTGGCCGTAAGTACCAAGACTGTTGAATGTACCGCTCTTGCCGACATAGCCATGCGCGTCGAGCTTCGACATCGCCGTGTAGCGACCCGTCAGGAAGTCGGCGAACACGCCCATGTTGGTTGGATCGCTGAATGGCTGCTGGATCGCCGTGAACCACGTATTGGTGATGACATCAAGCGCAGCCGTCAAATCGGGATTACCCGAACCACCGGACATTTTCTCGATCGCAACATTCAGGCCGGACGGCAATGGCTGTGCGGCAAGGTCGACGCGCAGGTCGATGTCGTTACCGACCTCGCCGCCATGGCGGCTGGTGACGGTTACGACACCGGCAGCTGCCGATGCTTCGACCGGAAGGCTGGCATTCTCATTGATCGCGGCAGCAAGTGCGGTGCCAAGCTGCGCGACTGTCGATGTGGATTGCGCCGTGAAGCGCACCTGCTGACCGGCGATCTTGAAGCGCAGGACGAGCGCCTGCGATACCGCGCCGGTAAAGGTAATGGTGCCGGAAGCCTGCACGGCATCTTCGTCATCGGCGATTGCCATGACAAAAAGCGGCTGCGTCTTGTTCGCCTTGCGGAAAGCTGCCACCTGTTCGGCACCGATCGAGCCGATACCAAACAGCGCCTGACCTTCGGTTTCACGGATGACTTCCGTGATCGTACCGGGCTGCAACGTGCCGGTGTCGAGCTTCAGGCCGATAATCAGGTTCTGCACCGGATAGTCGAAAATGCCGAGATTGCGATAGTTCGGCTTGATCTCCAGATAGGTGCCGGGAGAGCGCCAGTCGGATGGGATTTCGTCAAAAACGAAGTCGGCCATGCTTATTTACCTCCGGTCTTGGCCTTGCTGGCCGTGTCGTCGTTGGTGTTATTGTCCGCGCCGGTCGCGCCGGTCGCGCCGGTCGCGGCGGGCAGGACGGGAGTTTTCGGGATAGTCGGGCTGGAAACACCAGCCTCGACCAGATCGCCGTCAGCGATACGGCGGCGTATATAAAGAGTGACGGGAACCATGGCGCCGCCCTCCGGCCACTCGCGGCCGTCTTCCATCGGCACGGTGCGGCCGGGCGCGAGCTTCAGCTTTTTCTCAGTCATTGCCGGTCTGGGCATGGCTTTCCTCGGTGAAGTTGATGGTTTCGGAAATTTCGGGTTCGTCACTGTCATCAAGCGCCCAGGTGATGCCGATCGACTTCAGATCGTCGACGGTTTTGATCTGGAAGGCAGACAGCGGAGACGTGAAACGCACATCGAAATCGACCTGGGCGAGCACCGTGGCGTCATCGGCCCATCCATCCGCATAGACCGCTTCGGCGCGGGTGACGGTGCAGGTGCCGATATCGGGCAAGGTGCAGCCGCTCAAAAGGACGCTCGACACGTCGATCATGGCATCGAGGCCGATATCGAACTTGTCACCCTTGAAGCGGGCATCAAGGTTGCTTGAAGCCTTCACGACCAGAACCAGACGCCAATTGGCGGCACCCGACAGCAGACGCCCATGATCCCGATCCGGCTGCAAACCCATCCATGCGAGACCGATGAACGGCTTCAGGCGAACGATGCGCTCAAATTCCTTGGTGGTCAGAACAGCCGGAACACGCTCGATCTGGAATTTCTTTTCCGGGAATGCGAGGCGCAGCCGCGTGATGATGGCAGCTTCCATGATCCTGATTGGTGCTTTGGTGAGTTCAGGTTCAGCCATCTCACCAGCCCTTCAGCGATTCATCAGAAAAGATGGCAGGCCGACCGGCAAAGCGAGGACCGTTGGATTTGCCAAAATTTCCAGCCGATGTCGCCTCGATGGAGATCATTCCCTTGGCGATGTTCTCCAGCCAGGTGATGACCTCCTTGCGTTCAAGGCGCATCTGTTCGGTCGGCTCCGTACGTTCACCCTTCGCCAGATCATAGCGGGCGAGGATACATGCGGCGCGAACGATATCCTTCGGCGCATCGGTGAGCGGCACCTTGTATCGGCCGCGCAGATAACCGTCGATCAGGGCCGTCGCATCAACAAGCGCGACCTCGATCTTGGCTGGGTCCATAGTTTCGGTTTCACGGTCTTCCGGCATAGAGAGCCGGACCATTTCCGTATTGCCGAAACGCTCGACCATATTTGCGACTGTGGCGTACAAGTGCCGTTCTCCAGTTCAAAGGTGAAAGCCGCTCTGCCGCTACAGCTTTCGAGTTCCACGCGCCTGTCGGCAGACGCGGCCGGGTATTAGTCGTCCAGTTCGATCAGTTCAGCGACCAGATCAGGATCACCCAAAATCTGATTGAGCTGGAATGGTTCAAATGCAGTGATCGGATATTCATTCGTGCCGTTGTGGCGACGCCCGCCACGGCGGATGCCTTCGACCTTTGCCGCGATGCGAATGCCGTTACATGCAAACTTGCCGTGCTTGGCGACGTAGGCTTCAACAGCAGCTGCGATGAAATCAAAGCCTGCTTCCTTCGCGGCCTGGACGGACGCAGCGACAATCGCATCGATGTCGATCTCCGAACCCGCCGCTGTCTGATCGTTGACGGGACCGACCGGATTGCCGGTCCCGTCACCGGTCGCAGTCGCCGGGGAGGTATTGGTTGTCGTTGCGTCACCCTGGACGGCACCGCCGTTCTGACTGGTATTGTCCGGGTCACTTGGCAGTGGGCCACCAACCGGCTCGGCAGCGGGTACTTTCTTGGTGTCTTCGATGGGCTTTGCAGCTTTCGCCATAATCTTGCTCCGTTGCTTCAGGGCTTTTCAAAAGGGCTTTGAAGCCATTTTGAGAAACCCTCCCGCCCGTTCTGGCGGGAGTGCTTTTCAGTTCTTCTCGATCGGCTATTCGATGAGCGTTCGGGGAACTGGAAGTGGCATGCGCACATCCATCGTTTTCGACTTGGCCAGAATGGAAACATCCGCTGGGCGAAGCATCGCGACGAAGGCGAGATCAGATGCCGATTGACGGCTCATTTCCTGACTGACGGTCGCCACCAGTGCCGGGGCAGGCACCAGCGCTTCTCTATTGGCAAAGTAGAAATCGACAGGATTGGAGAGGATTTTTTCATAGGCGGGGATATCGACAGCCGATGCCGGTGCGATCGATGTGAAGGCGAGAGCCACCACCATCGCGAACATGCTGCCGAAAAACAGACCCACTTTCCTCATGGTAAAACTCCGGGTTCAAGTGCAGTGACAGGGTTAGTCCGGTATGCGCCGCCCGCATCATCACGGGCGGTATTTCATGGTGAAGATCAGCCGAGCAGCGGGATGACGACCGGCTCTGCGGTGCCCTTCCATTCGTTGCTCTCGCCATTTGCGGCCAGTTCATTGATGAGCAACTTGCGGGCCGCACCTTCCAGTGAGGACGGAACGAGCAGCTTGCGCGGATTGATGGAAATCACCTGACCATTGCGCTTACGGATCGAGGTCATGGCGGCGCGGGCAGCGGCATAATTCTCGGCGGTAAGCGGCAGCTTGGACTTGTAGATCAGTTGCCAGAGGCCATAACCGGCATTACAGCGACCATCGACGCCATAGACCGCCTTGCCGCCGAAGAAGACCGTATCGTCGGTTGACTGATCCTTGCGGATGAGCTGGAAGCTCTTGCGGCTCTGATAGATGATCGGCTTGATGACCTGACTGTCATCGACCAGATACCACGCTGCGGACGCACCTGCGGCATAGTTGGAAACGGAGGTTTCCTTGCCGTCCTTGTCGTAACCGGGATGATCGGTGTCGAAAAAGTTCTGGCCGTCATAGCACTTGGTAGATTCACCCTTGTCCAGAAGCGGGAACACCAGCTGGTCAGGGAACTGCGCGCCATCCTGGCCGAGCTGCGCGGCCATGGTTGAGAGGAAGCCAAGCTGATCATCTTCCACCTGAGAGATGCGAACGCCGATCGTGCCTTCAAATTCCTTGTTGCGGATCGTGTAGGTCTGCATCGACAGGTCATGAACGATGCGGTCACCGATCCATTCGCGAATGCCGGGCAGATCGTCCATGCGCGGATATTCGTTTGCCGCTGTGGTCGATGGAACGGTCATGGCGACGGTCTGATAATGCGTCGTCGTAGAACCAAGCCGCGCATTAAACGCTGTCGAAAGGGCCGTATAGAGGCCGCGCATGGTGGATGGGGTAATGTCCATGGGTGGTTTTTCCTTATGCGCCGACAGAGACCCACGTACGACCATCGCTGATCCCGACAATCGTGCCGAGTTTCAGGGGGGTGTCCGTATCGTCCAGCGTGAGAGTTGCATCATCGGTGGCGTAGACGGCCGCGCCGATATCGGCGAAGTCGGCCTCAAATTCGAAACCGCGAACGTCGCGGATTGCGGTCACGGTCTGATCGCCATCCACGCCGTCACGGTTATCGACGTGAAATTCGGCGACGCCGACTATGGCGACGGCAGAGGCATTGCCAGCGGGCACGGCCAGACCGGCAGCGGTGACAGCAACGATGGCCCGGCCAAAGAAGCGGATGCCCGCCTTGACGGGATAGCCGAACCGGGTGCCGTCGCGGCTGGGAATTTCAAGATCGCGGGTTGCAGCCATCAGAGCGTCTCCTTCTGCGACTTCTTGTTCTTTGCGAACTCAGCAGGGTCGAGACCCATCAGCTCGCAAATCTTCTGATCTTCCGGCGTCAGGGCCGGATCGCCACCATCCTTCGGGACGTAGCCGCGAAGCGTGCTGGAATGGAGCGAAGGGAGAAGCTTGATCTCGTCTTCGACTTCCTGCGCATTCTTCATGTGGCGGCTGATGAAATGTTCGCGGAGTGCCGGAACGACCTTGCCGTCTTCGACCGCACGATTGATCACGGCTTCGGCCTTGCTGCGCGCAGCATCGTTGGTCAGCGTGGTGACCTTCGTGTTGAGTTCGGTGACCGTCGCACGCAGAGCGACCTTTTCGTCGTCGTCACTGGACTGGCGAGACTGGAGCGAGGTGACGATCTGTTCGCCTGATGCATCGATATTGACGCCCGCTGTTTCCACGACCTTGGCAAGCGTTGCCGAATGCAGGGTCTTTTCCGCCACAGCAGCGAGGATCGCAGCCGCATCGGCATTTTCTGGAAGGCCAAGTGCCTTCCGCAGTTCTTCTTCCATGTCCGGTTCTCCGGTTAGGTTGGCGGTGTGAAGGGAGTTGAGCTTGAGATTGGGATCGTTGGTCAGCGATGCGCGACCGATCTCAGTGACCCGGTGCGGATGGGCCTTGGTGACCATAAGAGCGGGCGACAGATAGCCGTATTCGCGTCCGGCGACGGCGGCATTGCCACGCGCATTCCATTCGACCTTGCCCCAGATGCCATCGTCACGCGCCTCCATCGCCACGATCCAGCCGACAGCGGGGCTATCGAGACCCTGCGAGCCAAGCAAATCGGTGGAATGGTTGATGTCGATCGGAAGTTTGCGGCCGGGCTGCATTGACCGCTCGATGATCCGCTGAAGATCATCAGCGACGAACGGGCCACGTCCGTCAACGCCGCAGAAGGTGCCAGCGGGCATGAGATGAACCCATTCCGGCGCAACAGCAGACGCCCCGTCTTCGACGGCAGGAAGGTTCATCATGAGGAAGGTCAGATGCTTTTTCATGGACGTGAGAAAACCACGTCCGGCAAAAGCTTATCATGCCCGCGACGGCGGGCACCAAGGGGGAAGCATCAAATGCGACGTTGGAGAGCGCCGAAGACCGTTTCGGAAATCATCACCTGGTCATCATCGGAAATACCGAGATAGGGGCGCGCCGGTATCGTAACCGATTTTGCCAGCACAATGCCAGATGTCAGACGAAAAACAAGATGTGAAGCACTTTTCGGCTTGATGGTTGCGCCGAGCTGGTGAACGGCAGCATAAATCACGTTCGTTCCAACTGTCACCTGATCGCGGGTGGCGCGATAATTGATACTATCGCGCAGGCGTCCGCTCTCGGTCAGGATACGGCTATTGCGCTTGGTCTTTTTATACTCGGAATTCAGCGTCTTCCACGATTCACCGTCTGGCGACTTCTGGGAAACAAACCGGCGATGGGTCGAGGCGACCAGGCCGGTGCCGATCGCGCTCATGACCGGCGTGGTATCACCCATGACACTGATCAGGCGGGTGAAGGCTTGCAGAACTTCCTTGTCGCGGATCTGGACATCAATTGAAACGCCGCTCATTGAGCTTCTCCATCAAGCCAGCTCATACCGGGATTATATTCAAAGCCCGGATCGACGCCCTGCGGAACACGAACGGTCCGGCCTCCGACTTCCTCGGCACGGAAAACGAGATCGGGGGAATAATCCGGGCCGCTTTTGCCCTGTCTGCGAAGACCGCCTTCAGAGACTGGCGTAACAAAGCAGCCACAGCGCCAGCCATTCGGCGGATAGTTGGTGGCCCAGAATGGATCGTCGGCGCGAAGCACCATGCCATCCCATTCCAGATGCTGAATGCGAGGATGGATCGAACCGGAATGGTTGTACTGCCAGTATGGAAAGGTGGCGAGTGTCTCCGGTTCGGTCAGCTGAGCATAGCGACCGGCCGCATAGGCCGTGCGCAGATTGGTGTCAAAGATGATGCGAGTGCGCCAGTTCCGCTTGCCGCGATAATCCCATCCATGCTTTTCCACGATCTGGTCAAATGACTCGCGGAAATCCTCCAGCGTGGTACCTTCTTCAAGTGCCCGTTGGATCTCGCGACGGAAATCATCGAGAAGCGCATCCGTGGCAGCCCCAGCAACCATGAATGCTCTCGAATGTGCGGCCGCATAGACATCAGTCCAGACCTGCGTCCTGACATTGACCTTGCCGCGCAAGAAGCGGATCGCCTCTTCAAAGGGCAGATCGAGCGCCGATATCGTATCTGTCATCGCGGAAGCTCCTGAACCATCAAATTTGAAGGCCATTTGAAGGCCATAGGCGCGCATTTCCGATTTTTTGCGGGATCGCTTCACGAAAGAAGCTGATGCGCGCCTGTGGCGGTTTATTTGCGTCCGGCAATATCATCGATCAAAGCGGCCTGTCCGGCGAGATGAGCAAGTGCCATCCCGCGAGACATCGCCTGGGAAAGCTCATCGGGTGAGAGCTTCATCCGGGCGAGCTGGTCAGCAGCGTCGGCGAGACTTCCGGCCGTCATGAGAACGGTTCTGATTTCCTCGGCAAGCCCAGCAAGCGCACCTGCCGTTTCCTCCTGAAGCCGGTCCGCCAGCTTGCCGATGATATCGTCGGTCGGCGATTGCTGTTCGCGGGCATGCAGCATCTTACGAACCGAGTTGAGTTCCGTTGTACGGCCCTGACCATCGAACAGACGATCCATCGCTGAAGGCTGGCGACCACCGATCAATTCTTCGCCATCCTGCGGTGCCGGGACACCAAGGCGCTCGCGGATATATGCCGCTCCGGCCGTCAACCCGTGCTTGGCAAATTTGTCGAAGGCTTCCGAGAATTCCTTCAGCATAACCTCATCAGGGCGACCGATCCGCACGATCGGATAATGATCCTGCGGCCCGAAGTTCATTGCGATCAGATTTGGAATGAGCTGGCGAATGATGGTGGCTGTGATCATCATCGCGTCGGACCGCTCAATATCCTCCTGGACGAGACGATGTTCCTGGGCGACAGCATGACCACCTGAAACAGCGTCTGTCGTGGTGGTCTGGCCAAGAACAGCCTTTGATATCTGCCGATCCATCCAGTCGGCGCGGCGTTCGTAAAGGTCGATTGAAGTACCCTTTGCGGCCACTTCCTGAAACTCGATCTTCATGCTTTCCGGCATAATCGCAGCCATATCGCCAGCGATCTGCGTCACGGCACGCCACAGGATATCCTTGTCCTCTTCCTTGGCGTCACCTTCATAACGGCCGATGCGGATTGGCATGCCGAAGTTCTGAACAAAGATCGCCCAGTCCTTCAGCGTGAAGCTCTTATACATCCACGCCCATGATGCAACGCGGGCAATGCCGGAACGGATCGTCAGGCCCGACTTCGACGGGTGCCGGTGGATGATAAACTTGTGTGCGGGCAACGGCTCTTCAGACGGATCATCGCGAAGCACCACAGTTTCGCCGTCTGCACGCGCAAAGGTAAACCAGCGCTGCGGCCGGTATGTAATCTCACGCGGCTCCCATCGGCTAAGCCGGGTTTGCCAGTCGATTTCCATGACGGAAAAGCCTTTGCCGATCGCATCGAGCATATCGAACAGGCATGCGCGCAGCACATCATCGTTGATCCATGACTGGACGAACTCGGCATGCTTCTTATGGTCGGCATCGTCACTGGCGGGCTTCACCGTGATAGGGAGTTGCGCCACCGAACGCTTACGCGTGGACATGACGCCGAAATAATGAAGGTCGCGCTCCTCAATGTCCTCGGCAAGCTCCAGATAGGAAAGCGGATCACCTTCAGCAGCTGCGCGATGAATGGCCGAAAGGCGACGTGGGTTAAGCCCCTCGGCCGGATGACCGGATATGACGGGACGAACGCCGCCGGTTGTCGGCCCGGCATAGGGTCTGGTGACTTCCTGCCGTTTCAACGGATTGCCATACTGATCGACCAACTGTGCCATCAGAGCGAACCTCTCAATTCTGGATTAATCGAACGCTCGCGATCATCGGATCGGCTGCGGCCATCGGACGGCACATTGCGGCGTGTTTCGTACCCGTATTCCATATGCGGCGTACTGGCGGCATGGATGCCAAGGAACGCAGCCCACGTCCGGTCGGCGTGATCGTCGTCTCGCTCGGCAACAAATCGCGGCGCGCCGGTCGGAGATGTGACCTTGCGCAGTTTGTGCAGATCGGAGCGAAGCGGAACATTGCCCATCGGAATGCGAACGGTCCGGTCCTCGAAACGCTCTTTGCCGCCATTCGCCATGATCAGCTTGCTGCCGGTGCTAAACAGGACACCTTCAACACGACGACCGTAGCGGCGTTGCGCGTCTTCGACCACTTTTTCGCCCATGCCGGTCTGGTCAATGCAGGCCCGCGCCACACGATAACGCATCATCACGTCATCAAAGGCAGCATCCATGTCGGCAAAGGTGGCGCGCTTCTGTTCGATGATTTCGCGACACCACAAGACATCGCCGATCTCTTCCCATACCCAGATCACATGAAGGTCGTTGCGTCGGCCGATATCGCGCCCGACATAGCAGGCGTTGCCCTGATATCCTTCCGGGCTTCCTGCATTGTCATCTTCGACCGATGAGATCAATTCGTATGATAGCCAGGCGCTCGCCTCATCGAGATACTGCAGCTCATATTCCTGCGCCCAGGCATCTTCGTCGGCAATACCGGCGCGCAGCTCGTCGATGTTGCGCGGCAAGCCGTCCCTGACCGCCTGATAGATATCGACAACGTGCCGTGACCAGGTATCGTCATTGGCGGTGTCCAGCTCGAAGAATTTCCCGCTCTTGCCATTCGGTGTCGACGTGACACGCAGTTTCCAGTTGGCGGAAATTACCGGAAAGAGCGCTTTCCAGATCGCGTTACTATCTTTGTGGAAGGCGAACTCATCCAGAAAAACGTTGGCAGAGAATCCGCGCGCTGTGTCGGGATTTGCTGGCAGAGCCGTGATACGGGTGCCATGCGGTAATGTCACTTCCAGCGCCTTGTAGCTGCCGGTGTCACCCTTCCAATCAAACTCGCTGGCGTCAAATGCCATGCCGTAAGCCTTGGCGTGAGGGTATATTCCTTCCAACATGGCTTCACGGGCTTGACGTTCACCACGGCTCAAAATCACCCACCGTGTACGCTGGCTCTTTACCGCGTGCTCAAAACTGTCATCAACACATTCAAGTGTTGTGGTGAACGTCTTGCCGGTTTGGCGTGCAAACTTGCCAATTTTAAAGCGGCTTTTATCTGTGAGCCAGCGGCGCTGATAACCGTAAAGCAAAGGCTGTGTCATCAGGATGTCCCGTAGGCTTCGCGGATCATGCGCAAGATTTCTTCGCCATCCACCTTGCGGCCTGCCTTCTCGACGGCGTCGGTCGCATCTCCGACAGCCTTCGCCAGTTTGGCATTGGCTTCCTCTTCGGCCTTGCGGCGATGCTCTGCAGAATGGCGTTGGGCAACCACGGTTTCCTTGTAGGCGCGTGCCAGTTCCATGGCATTCTTGGAATTGAGGCCATCGCCATCGAGCAGTTCATCAATGAGCGTTTTAAGAAATTCGCCAAGGACGATATCGGACTTGCTGATTTCCTCGGGTGTGAGCTTCTCCGCAATGCCAGCATAGATGTAACGTCGTTCTTCCAACTGAGAGGCGCGGCGGGACAGGCGCATCGCTTTACGGTTAAAAGCCGACTTCGATATCGGTCCGATGCCCTTGACTTCCAGACGATCGTTCAGCTCAAAAAGAATGTCCGCCTGACTGCGGCGGCGTTCATTCAACTGACTGATTGCCCAGACCACATCGTCCTGGGCATCCTCTGGTAGCAACTCCAGACTGTCCAGCCTGGAACGGCCGCGCCTATCTTCTGTCATGGCTCATCACTCCACGTCGCCCGGTCGCTGGATGCCTTCGAGGACGATCCGGCGTTCAACGTGATCGCGGCCTGTCCTGGTCAATGTGGCGATAAGGGCTGTTCCTGCGGCACTGATGCGTACAGCGCCAGCTTCTGTTTCAAGCCAGCGCATCTGATTGCGCAGATATTCGCGGGTGCGTTTGTAGCCGAAGACCTCCAGCTCGCGTTCAAGCAGGCTGTCGTTCAGACTGGCATTCGTCTCCATCGCGAGCGCCTTCAGGATGATGAGGCGTACATTCTGATCGACAAAATCCTTGTAACCCGCCGTCATTCCTAACGTCCTTTCTGCATCAAAAATTCTTCAACACGGCGCGTCGTCCGTTCGGTTGCCTCCGACGACTTCGCCATGATGCCCATCTGGCCCTTGATCTCGGTGATCGCGAGCTGGAGCTGATGGACGGTTTCAGTGTTCGGCATGTGTGACAAATCATTCTCGACCTTTGACAGTCGGTGTTCATGATCCGAAACCTTGGCCGATATCTCCTTCGCGCCCTTACCGATGTAGCCGCTGACCACACCGAGGAAGGCCGCAGCCGCCAGCAAGAAATTGATGAGCTGCCCGATCTGGGCGAGTGAGATATTCTCCAGCATTAACGACGCCCCCTGGACTGCTCGCGTTCAAGTTTGCTCTGACAGTCCACACACCGACGCGCCGATGGCAGGGCTGCAAGCCGCTCCGGCTCGATCTCTTCACCGCAGCGGACGCAGATGTCCGATCCGTCTCCAATCAATGCAGCTGACGCGGCAGCTATTCCCGCGTCCCGCTCTTGCTCGGCGCGCAGATCGGCCAGCTCATGTGCCTTGTTGCCCGCTTCCATCACTTCGGCCGCTCCGCTGGCACTGGCACCGCGTCGATGGCAGCAATGGCCGCGCCGCGCCGTTGTTCGCAGACGGCGAGTGCGGCGCGATCCTTGCCCCAAAGTGGCGTCAGCTCTTTCGCCGACAGCGCGCGATCAGGCAGAGTGACAGGCGGATCGCATGGCTTGCGCGCTTCAGACGGCACTTGGCCCCTGACGAACTCAGTACGGAGGATTGGCTTTCCCTCCGAGGAACTGGTTGTTGAGCAGCCGTGAGCGATCGACATCGATGCCACTGCCAGGAGTGTCAGAAAGCGCCGCATTGGCATCCTCCAGTTCTAGGACCTTGTTGTTGAGACGGTTGATTTCGGCCTGCGCTTTTTCCTGCGCGGCCTGAGAGACCTTCATCTGCTCAACGATGTTCTTCGCAGCAGCTTCATTGGCCTCGGCAATCTGCTCGGACCAATAGGCATCACGCGCCTTTTCGGCGGTGGCGACGGCATCACCGATGATGTCACGTGCTGCCCGGACCGTGCCAAAAGCCAAGGTTGCCGCTGCCAGCAATATGATGGCGGCAATAACGATCTGGGAGGTCCACTTGCCGAACCATGCGGACAGGGCTGTAATCATGGCTGACCCTCCCGCCGGTCGGTGAACAGAGCCTTTGCCTGCGCCCAATAATCGACCGACCCGAAGCCACGATGGACGCCGAGAACGCCGACGATCAGAGCGACCATGGAAGGCACCACAATCGGAGCAATCGCAACAGCCTGCTCGGAACCAACGGCAGCAGCGCCGACAAGAATGATGATGACAGTCCAGGCGAGATAGAAGCTGCCCCACAGGTAGCGACGGCTGGACGTGTAGCCCGGTTCCTTGATCTGTTCACTCATGCCACGTCCTCCGGCATGAATCGCTGAAGGCTGTTCATAGTCTTCGGACCGACCAGACCATCGGCAACGAGACGATGTTCGCGCTGGAAGGCAAGAACGGCCTGCTCGGTGCCGGGACCAAATATGCTGTCAATCGAAAGGTGATAAAATCCGGCACCACGTAGCGCACGCTGAAGATCGGCAACTGCAAGGCCGCGCATTCCACGCCGTAACACGGTATCACCTGGCTGGAAGGTGATCGCGTCGGCGCTGATCTCCGCAAGAATGTCCTTGGCCTTGGCGAGATATGCTGCGCGGTCACTCAAACCATTCGTGCCGCCGTTCACTTTCTTGGTGAGCCCGACCAGATCATCACGATCAGCATAGATATTGAGGGTGCGAGTGTCCCAATAATAGAAGACAGCCCATGCTGCCCACGGCCACGTCGCCACTAATTCAGGCTTAGCCTCGAAATCTGGTGCATCCGGGACGTAATATTGGACCCATTTCGTGAAAGCGCGATAGTTTGACCGCCCAGTCAGTTGGATAAGGCTACGGCCCTTGTAGCGTTTGCCGTCACCGGGCAGCGTATTGCCAAGATCAGACCGTCCCTCATAGGCCGCACCGCTGGCGTACTCTTCCACTGCGCAGAAGCCGTCGCTCTCATGGGCAACCTGCGCAAGGAAATGCACAATCCGCAACGGTGTGGTCACTTCGAAGCGGGATAGGAAATCCGGCAGCAATGGACCGAACGCAGCGATGATCGCCTGCTGACCGGCAATCTTGCTGACAGCAACGCGAGGGGCAAGCGCCACCAGAACCGTATGATTGATTTGGGATGCAAGGTCGGTCACATCACGCCCTCCGCGAAAATCTCGTTGAAGTCATGCCCAAAGGTACGGGCCTAACAACGGTTTTACGCAGGGGAGCCAAACGATAGCAGGCCCAAGACTTTGGGCCTGAGTAGGTTGGGGTTATTCTACGGGAAACATATCAATCTGACGGTCGTCAGTTTTTTTGACCCGGTACTTTACCGGCGAGCGCTGAAAGAGCTTTTCAACACCCGTTTCAGTGAGGCCCAACTTACGGGCAATTTGTGCATTCGACAAGCCTGCCGAACGGTAATGCCGTGCGCGCCAATCTCGCATCAGCGGCACCTTTATACGATCGGGACCATAACGGCGAGCCAGTTTAGATGCGATTTCTATTCCAACCCTGTCAAGCAGTTCGGATCGGTTGATGTCAGAAGGGACGTAAAGCCGCAAACCGGCATATTCTTCAGCGAGGCGGATCAGTCCCTGCTCGCCGATCAGGCCGATCAGCTCTGCAATGAGAGGATGATCTTTTTCATTATCGGTCAATGCTGCCTCCCGATCTGTGCCGAAAGTTCAAGCTGCTGTGCAGTAACCAGACGCAACCGGGCTTCCAGTTCGACACGCTTATGGCAGTGAGGCCGAAGCGCATGGATACGCTGACGCAGGATATTGCGCTCTGTCTGGAGCCGCTCGATCTCGGCTAATTCCGGCGCGACGAACAGCGGCAGATTTACCAGAGGCGCGGATTGCTGAACCATCATCATGCCCTCACCATTGCCAAAACGCGGAAGGCGCGCTTTATTGGAGGAAATTTCAGGGGGGTGATATGAAACTGGTACTGGCTGGAATTGTTGTTTTGGGTTTCAGCGCCGCTACGCAGGCGGCAGCTGATAAGGCAAAGCCACAACTCGTGTACGCTCTTGGCGACGTTTTGGCCTCGGAAGAATATTGCGGGCTTTCTTATGATCAGGAAGCGATTGCTGATTATGTAAGCAAAAATGTCCCTGCGTCTGATATGGGATTTACTGATCGCCTTTATACAGCAACAGCGTCTAGCAAGCGCTCTTTCAACGACAAAACGACCTCTGAAAAGACGGCGCATTGCACACAGGTTAAACGAGTAGCCAAATTGAACGGCTTCATTAAATAGCCGCGCCACACGCCCGAAAACATTCCGGCGAGTTGATACAGATATTGGAGTGGCGCGGATCGTGAAAATCATGGCAGCGCCACTTTTCTGATCTCTGCGCCAAGCGCGTTCATAACTGGTTGCCAGCTCTGTGGCTTCAGCTCTTCAAAATCGAACTGGTCATCAAGGCCGAGAACCACCCGAACGTATCGGGTGAAGCTTCCCGGCTCCGGCAGTCTGCCTTGTTGCGAAAGCACGCTCCATTGCGCAGCAGCAACCTTCGCGCCATCTGCGCGCCTCCAGCCCTGCATGAACATATCTTTCTGCCAGACTGGGCCAACCTCGCGCTCAATCCATTTCTTGATGCTCTCGATGGCGATACGCGCATCGGCCCAATCATGAACGAAACGGACATGATCGATTTTCGTCTGACGCTTCACGAAGACCAACAAAGCCTCATCGGCAGGGTTATCGAAAACTCCAAGGTTCCAGCCTGCGATCCAGAGCGCCTGGAGCTTTCCGGCGAACTTGCCTTCAAGGCGCTTTCGAGACCCCTTTGAAGCGGGTTTGAAGCCCTGGCGACGAAACTCATCAATCAACCTCAGCCGCTCGCCTTCAGTCATGGCCGCAGACGAATGCTTGCCGGTGACGCGAATGCAGATCGCGCGATAGGTATCGTCGTCAAGGTCCAGCTGCTTTTTGGCGACGTGTATGGCGGCGGTGGATTTCATGACAGAAGCCTTTCCAGATCGCGCGCAACGCGGCCGAGATTCAGCAGAGGGATTTCCAACTGGTCTTGGCCCCAAAGGATCGGACGCAAGCACCGCTCGCCCTCGCTGTTGTGAACGATGTCAAAATCACCACTTTTGAGCACTTGAGCCAAAGCGTCTTCGATTTCGAGTATGCGGGAGGTGACCGGATGACTCACTGGCGTATCTCCGTTTCAGGAACGCAGGGAACGCCAAGCTGTTGAAGACATATGGAGCCGTGCCCGTGCTCACGCGCATACTTCATGATCGCGAAAATGAGGCTGTCGATATTTCCGCCCGATTCAGCGGCAGCACACATCAACCGCGCATGGTAGCCGCTGTTCTCTGTTAGCAATATGGTCGAAGCCGTATCGCCCGGATCGTATTCCACGTTTGCAACGAACGACATGCCGCGCTGCCTGAATTCTTCTGCAAGCAGATGCAGACGAGGTGCTATGATATCATCATAAAATCTTTCGTTCTCACTGGTCATGCTACACCTGCCATCGTTGGACGCACAAAGACACGGCGATGATGATGGTCGCAGAAGCTGGAGCCGATTTTGACCGGATGGCCGCAAAACAGATGCAGTTCTCCCTTGGCGGCATTGTTGACCGCGAACCGGCATTGGCGAAGGTTTAGGTCCGCTAACGGCAGGCCGAGCGGATCAATCGGCGTTTCGATCTCGGCAACGTCCTCGCAAATGAACACTGGCTCCGGCTCGATAACTGGCACGACTACGACCGGCGCGGGCTGTGACTGGCGAGCTGGAGACCGAGCAGCTGTTTTCATACGGCCGGATTTATAAGGTGACGATGCCGCCTGCGGCTTTCGTGCGCCACCGGTACCGGACCGAAGCCCGATCTCGCTCAACACCTTGTCGCGATGAATGACGCTGATGATCGCATTCCGGCTGATACCGAGACGCTTGCTCATCTGACCGGCAGAGAGACCTTCGCGCAGCAGCTCGGCGACGGCCTGTTTGCGATCGTCAGTCCATGTCTTTTGAGAATGGTTGCTCATTTCAGAATTACCTTTCGGCGAAACAGTGCTGTCATCGCCACATAAAGCGGCGCGAAGGTGCGCAAGAAAACGGAACGTGCGGGTATCGGTGTGTGATGTACTGGAGCAAACGGGCGAGCATACCGATCAACCATGTCGCGGCAGAACGTCGGGCCGTCGATCCCATCAGGCACGGCATAGAAATCCGTGCCGGAGGGACTGAACACCACACAAACGCCCGACAGCAGAACGCCCGATACGCGACCTTGTTGATGTCGGGTGCGGGATTTCCGACTGGTGCTCATGATGCACCTGTCTTTTCACTGTCGAGCAGTTGCAAAAGGTCTTGAAGCGAAACGCATATGTCTGTTGCAAGAAGAGCCATTAACTCAGGTTCTTCGCCATCGCGTGTGAGGATGATGCAACGTTTGCCCTGTCCAGCGAACCAACCGGCTTCCAGATGTGCGGATCGACCGCAAGGCAATACAAGAACACAAGTGTCGGCCCATTGCATGCCCCGAAGATCACTCAGATAACCACGTGCCGCGATTGGATTTGTTGTCAGAACATGTCGATATTCAGCGGCAGTCCAGTCTTTCCAGTTGGGATCAATGTCCGACCAGGCGAAGCCTGGCACGCCATTGAAGGGTTCGCGAAAATCGTAACACTGGTGTCCAGCAGCGGTCAGCGCTTCGACGATTTCTGGTTGGAATGCGTTGCGCCAAGATGAAGCGACGTAAATTCTAGCCATAGCCGCACCTCATGCCTTGGCCATGTCGATCGTGACTGCGCGCCACTGATCAGTGATGGATGCTCGCTCGTAAAAGCGCACATATTCCTTGGAACCGGTGATGCGCATCGCCTCGCGAATAGCCCGCATGGCTTCCTGCCAACGCGGATCATCGATGTCGAGCCGCAGCAGCATGAAGATTTCGGAGCGGTTGACCTTGCCTTCCTTGTCAGTATTGAAGGCCCGCGTAATGACTGCACGGATCTCCGGCCGACTGTCCGCGGCCCATTCGGTCAGGCATTCATCCAGCAAGCGCTTGGCGACCTGCAGCTGCGGTCCGAAATCCACGAAATCGGCAATCTGCACCGTGACACGCTTCAGGCCGTCGAAACTCTGATAGGTGCGGTTGCCCTTGGGGCCACCCTTGGTGACGCCATATTCCTGCTGAAGAAGCGCGTCGAACTCGCCCAGATCGGTCATGGTGTGACCGCGAAACCGGCTGATCTGTTCCGACAGGCTCGATGCGTATCGCATGACCTTGCGGACAACTTCATCTTCCAGCTTGTCAGCAGGTTTGATCGCTTCCACCGGGACAAGGTTTCCCTTGGCATCCGCCATGTAGGGTTTGCCATTCACCATGGTGAAGCCCTGTTTTGGCTGTTCTTCCAGGATGCAGGCTGCAAGTGCTTCAGTCATTGTCGTATCCTTGTGTTCTGGTGGCTCAGGCGCGGTCGGCGCGTAGGGTGAAATTGGGTTTGAAAAGGACGACGTTGGTGTCGCCCTGGTAGAGTTGGTCCAGCAGGGCTTGTCGGGTTCGGTCGTCGCTGCGACCAATGCCGTTCCAGCGGTGGCGGCTGATCTCATGCTCGCGCTTGACAGCGAGAGCGCCGCATTCGTAGAGCGCTGCGTTAAAATTCTGGACATCAGCCGGAGTGAGGAAAACGCCTTGCGTCTCGTACTTCAGGAACGACCGACGCCATGCGAAAAGCGTGTCACTCAATGCATAAAGATCGGCATCCATGGTTATGCTCCTTCCTTGATAAGGCTGTGCGGGCATCCCCTCCGGCATGCCTGAAACATGCGGATGCGATGGGCGTTGGTTGTTGCGAATGGCTTGCGCTGCCAGAGCACACAGGTGTTGCGTGGCAGATCGCCGAGGACCGGGCAGTCAACGGTCTCAGCCATCAAGGCTCCGCGAACAGCTTGTTCAACCCGGCCGATATCGCCGTTCTGATAGCTGTTGGAGAGAACCTGACTGACGGCAGAAGCCGAATAGCCAACCTTGCGAGAAATCGCAGACTGGCTTTCACGATCACAGGCTTCCGCCAGAATGACGATCCAGTCCGGGATGATGTCTCCCCAGGCGGTACGCGCCTTGTCGATGTTGGAGAGCTTGGCGGCGATCATGGTTGCACCTCTTCGGTGACAACCGGGCCGATAATCTCGTGACGGTTCTGGTCAAAGACGCCCTTGGCTCGCAGGATAATCGGCGGCAGCGGTCCCGTGTTCATGTCCGGCGAAAGCCGGTAGATACCGAGATTGCCGGATTTTCCTTTCTGCATCTCAATCAGGTAGCCAGCCTTGGCCAGAAACTTGATGTAAGATTTCGCCGCCTCGATGCCGATGCGTGTTTCATCGGTCGAAGCCCAGATGGAAATATCCTGCGCAGTGAAACCTTGCGCACCTGCACTCATGCGCATGTGGTTCCACATGGCTTTCTGTTTGCTGACGCCTTCGATCACAGTGCCGTCGCGGCGTACCTTGGGTGTCATCGACTGGCGGATGGCGACCTTGTACGTCGCAGCATCCCGGTCAGAAGCGACAGGCTCGATAAAGCCAGCCTTCACCAGACGCCGCATGAAATCGTTGATGTCCGATTGCGGCGCGTTTGAACGATTGAACACGTCGCGAGCGGTAAAGCTGCGTTCGGCTATTGCGTAGTCCATCATGACCGTCCAGTAGTGATCGAAGCCACGCTTGGGGCTTTTGCCTTTAACGGCGGTAACCTTGAGAACGATGCCCATCAAGCGGCCCTCCGGTTGCGGGAGGGAACCGCGCCGGTGCAGAAATACCCCGCACCATGCTGCTGATACTGAGCAAGGCCGATTTCCTTCAGGCCGAGTTCGTCGGCGGTGTTGGCGATAGAATGGAGGGTGTTGCAGATACGCCGGACGCGGCCATCACCTTCCATGCGCGCCTGATCCAGCAAGTCATCCGAAATCGAAACAGAGCGGCAGAAGGTTTTCGCCAGAGTGCGCGTATCGTCCAGGTCGCAAGGCTGCGCATAACCCCATTCCAGCACGAGGTCACGGAACCGATCGACGCGCTCCAGTTTTTTGGGAAACAGCTCTTCGCCGATCAACAGCACCGGAACATTGCTCTTCTTGGCAATCATGCGCACCAACTCGATCATGTTCCGATCGACCAGCTTGTCTGATTCATCAATGATGAGAGGACGCTTCGGATCACGGGCCAGAGTGCCTATGATCTCATCTTCCAGATCGGACAAGGTGCCTCTCGCGTCCGGCTGACCAAGCTCGGACAGGATGGCGGTGAGCAGCTTCTTTTTCGTCCAGGTGTCGGATGGCTCGACATAAGCCGCAGCCGTCTTGTTCATGGCATAGAGCGCAGCCACGCTCTTGCCATAACCGGAGAACCCGGCAAAGACGCCAAGGTTCGGCTGCAGCGGGTGGCGGTTCTGGAGCGACCGGACGAGATTGAGGCACGCAGCCACATTCTTGATCGGTGCGGTATCGCCGCCATTGACAATCGGTTCGTTACCAGTCATTTTTTCCTCATTGTCTTGGAAATTGCATTCGAAACCCCGCGCCAACGGGGTTTTATTTTTTATCGAGCGATCTTCAGCGCTTGCTCCAGCCCAAAATCCTTTGCTGTGTCCTTGATGGTTCGGTATGCCGCCGTGGCCTGAAAACGGACGAGCTGCGCGGCAGTGTCTGCATCCAGTTCGACGCCAGCGGCGATCTTGGTTTCGAGGTCCATGGCCCATTTGAAGCGGCGCGCATTGGCGCTCAGGCCCGCATCTTGGTCGAGGTGAACAACCTTGGATGCCTTGCGGTCCTCGGCCTCACGTATGATGGCTTCGTGCAGCTCCGCCGCCTTTTCGTTAAGCGGCTTTACTGGAACACCCATCTGCGGAAGGGTGGCTGCATCAAGTGCAGCTGCAATCGCAGGCGTGGTGTGCTGTTCTTCCCGCTTGGGCAACTGGATGATGTTGGCGGTCTGCCCCGCCTTTTCAGCGACCTTGCGCTTGGCGAGACGTATGGTGCGCTCGATGCCGGATGGGCCTTTCTTCAGCTCGCGGATATCAGCCTTGATTTCGCGTTCACGCTGGCGAACGATATCGGCGGCGATGTCCTTCTGAGCCTTGACGTAATCCTGCGGATTGACGCCCGCCAATTCGGGGCAAAGGGCAACGTCAAGAAACATTCCACCGTCGGCTGCAAAAACATACATCTTGCCCATGTCGAGCGGATCGCGTCGGCAGAACACTTCCGTGCCGACCATGATGGAACCGGCGACATAGTAAAGGCCGTTGTCCTTGATGCCTTGCTTGGTCATCTTGCGAAGGCCGTTCTTCCCGGCAACGGGCATGAGCAGCGTGTCGAGTGCGCGTTCATCGACGCGGCGAATGACGGCGTTCGATGCTTGCGCGACCGCATTCGGGGTGCGCTTTTTAAGGCCACCGTGTTCGCGCTCGTGGTATCGGTACTCTAACCAGTCATCGATATGCTGCTGAAGTTGCGCAGCAGTGAGATCGACCTCAAACAGCTCCTTATCGTCGGCGCCGAGACGTTGCGCGAAGCTCTTCCGGCCTTCGATTGCCTTACGATCAGCAACTGAGTGACCGATATATCCCGGCAATTGCGGGCATACTTCGTGCTGAAATGTCTTGATGACGCGCTCGACGTGGCCTTTTTGTTCCGGCGTATAAGCGTCGGAAATGTCCGGCGTGATATCCAGATTGTCAAACAGCCGCTTGGTGGCAACAGCAACGAAATCGGAGCCATTATCCGTTTTGATAATCGTTGCTACGCCCCACTTTAGGGTGGATTTGCGGATCAGAAGAGCCACCGCAGAGGCGCGAGGCGTTTTGGACAATGTGATGACAAGACGACGGGTGGCGATGTCGATGCAGGCATACATCGAATGGCGACCGTCAACGCAAAGGGCATCAACCGGCGAAGCGTCGATCATCCAGAGCGCATTCGGCTCATCGACATGGCGATACGTGCCGGTGCCAGACAGTTTCATCGTGGAACGGAATTTGTCTGGGTCGGTAATTTTGGTCAGGACAAGCTTTTCGTCTGCCTTTAGCGCCGAAATGAAATGTTGGAACGTCCGAACCGGAGGCAGCGGCTTCATCTCGCCGTTGCGATCGGTCAGCTCCGAACCAAAATGGTCCTCGCAATAGCCGCGAATGATATCGGCAGACAGGTGCGGGTTGGAAGCAATCCAAGCCAGAATGAAGTTGCGAACCTGACCGGCATTGGCAGTTTCCAGCAGGCCTTTGCCCTTGCGGGCCTTCGAGCGATCAACGGCAAGAGCATCTTTCGCGCCCCTGGCTTTGTCAGATCGCCAGCGGAAAACGGAACGCTGCGAAATACGCGGCAGAAGCTCCTTAACCCAAGAGTCAACTTGGATCATGCCCACGTTGTAGCGGTCACAAAAGATGAACATTGAGCCTTGAACGCTCAGTGAAAGGCCCTTGGAGAACAGTTCAAAGGCAGCAACAACAGCCAGACGGGCATCCCGTTCGCGCTGAGCGCGGTCGGAAAGTGAAGGTGATGTCTGATTGTCGGGAACGATCGCCTGCGGCAGAGGTTCAATACGCCCTGCCACCATATAACGCTGCACATAGGTCACTTTCGCCAACGTTGGCAGCAGGTGGTAATTATATTCGAGACCGCCGCCGCGACTAGCGCGTGAGCGGCATAATGATGGAAATGAAGTCCAATTGTTTGCGTCTGCAAACTTGTTTACGCCCTGTTTGGTATTTGGCATGCCAGGTAAGGCTTCATCCGCGATCTCTTTGGCGGTCAGCCATTCCTTCGGGCGGGCAATCCCATGAGGAATAACGCGTGCAAGCTCGTTCATCGACGTGCCTTCTTTCGCTGCGCAGACAGCATCTGCCGTCGCGCCTGTAACTCTTCGATATGATCTTCAAGCAACCTGTCTTCGATCAGGTCGGCATATTCGTCCTCGATAACCGTTAGATCGAACATGCCTGGCACAAAGCCGAGCAACTCACGCGCGCCGGTCGCATCGACCAAGGCGATGAAAGCATCGAGCGGTATGCGGTGTTCGTCGCTGGCCTCCGATGCCCATTTGTCGAGCATGGAAGATGAGATCGGACGGCGCAGATACAGCGCCATGTTCCCGGCAATATCCGCTCTCGACTTTCCCTCATCCTTCGCATCGCGAAGTGCCCGCGCGATCAGACGGGCAATCTGGCTATCGAGCGATCCGCGACCAGTCACACCGTCCTCATAACGGATCGCCACCTGTGGGGGCGTCCATTCGAAAAGGTCTTTCGTGAGGGGATCGCGGCGTCGGCTCATCAGTGCATCGCCCTGCGCTCGGCAACCCAACGAAGGATCGCAGCCTCATTGAGCTTGAAAAATGCTTCCTGCTCCGTTGGCTTGAGACGGGCAAAGCTGTCGGATATTTTCTCCCACCGTGCTGGTTCGTTGACTGGCGGGACACCATCAAGGATTGCGATAGCATCAACGATCGTCTGTGCTTTTCCGTCAAGGATCAGTTCAATAAGACTGGATGCGCGCTCATACGGTTCGGCGGCGATAGCCAGAAGCGCCTGCTGATTATTAGCGAGCGGCCCATGTACGGCGATCCGGTCACGCAGATCAGCCGATATGCTGGCGATCTTTGTCGCACGAAAAACTTCACGACTGTTGATATTAAGGAAGCGCTGCGCAGCATCCGAAAAGCTCAATGCAAATTCATTGCTGATATCGATAATTTCATCGTCGGCGGAATTAACTGACAAGTTGTCACTTAATTCGGATTTGCCTTTTCGGCCCCGCTTTACAGGATGCGCCGTGCGCCAGATCGTGCACCAATCGGCGACATCAACGCTGCGCTCCAGAGCCGTCAGGCTGTGGCGGTAGAAATTCTCGGCGATGCCGACAAGGCGGGTTTCAGCTTCATCCTTGAACTCGTCCGGCTGACGAATGATGACCATAACGTCGCGGGAGAGAAGCTTACATGCAGCAAGGCGCTTCGCACCAAAAACGAGCTGGAAGCGATCGGTGCCGGTGGCGATAACTTCGATCGGCTGGCGCTGGCCGATTTGTTCCATGCTCTCGGCAATGGCGCGGGCAGCATCGTCAGGAACCCGCTTATAATCGGTAGGCACATCAATAAGCGCAGTGGAAATAATATCGTGCTTCATATCGGTCTCGATGGATTGTCAGGAAAATGAAAAATGCTGACGGAATGCCTATGCGGCAGTCTGTGTACCGTCAGCATGCGCACGGCTTTTTGCCCTTCCGTTGCAACTCTTGTTGCTGCTAGTATCGGGGCCGTCATGACGACCGCGCGTGTACATGTCTGGAAACATCTCGCGGAATGGAACGCCTAATGCAGCAGCAATAGCTTCTGCCCCTGGCCGACTAGCTCCGATGATGCCGTTCCGGCATGCACTTTCGTAAAGGCCATTATCGCGGGCTATGCCCGTCAGAGTTTTATTCTGACGCAGAAGCTCTCGCTTAATAGCGATGCGGTCCCACTTCTTTGTGGTCGTCATGGTTGCTCCCTGTTTTCTGACCTGTGCAAGAGGTCGGTTAGCGTGGGTGTAAGTGTCGAAACAGTGTCGCAACTATAATAGCCGCTTTTTATCGGTATTCAACGACGAAATTCGGTTTCCACTTGATGTCACCTCGATATTAGGCGGCTTTTATGGATTGCTTTGACGAAACAACGGGTTAGCTAATGCCGCGCCAGTCGACAAAAAGCGGAACGTCAGTTTCCACTATCGATTTTTCATCGGACGAGAATGCTCGAAGCCGATTTTCCGAGGTAATTGAACGAATCGGAAGTTTAGTGAAGGCAGGTGAAATCGCTGGCGTTTCAGATGAGCAAGTTGCGAGGTGGCGCGATGGCAAAGCAAAGCCGAATTTTGGCGGTGTTGCGGCTATGACCTATGCCGCTGGAAAATCGTTGGATTGGCTCGCCACGGGGCAGGAAGCGTCGATCGGTAATTATCTGCATATTGCAGATGAGCCGATGCCCGGATTTACGCTTGTTCCACGTCTCGATATACAAGCATCTGCCGGACCGGGCGCACTCGCTCATGACGAACAAGCTATTGATTATCTTGCATTTCAGGAGAGTTGGTTGCGGTCACGCAAGATCAATCCGTCTTGCGCGCGCGTCCTCACAGCGAAGGGGGATTCGATGGAGCCGACGATCCGCAACGGCGACGTATTGCTCGTAGATACTTCTATCAACTATATCCAAGACAATACGATCTATGTGATTGTCTACGGCGATATTTTGTTGGTGAAGCGTGTTCACAGCCGCCTCAATGGCACTCTGCAGTTGATAAGCGATAATCCACTGTATCCGCCAGAAGAGGTCACTGCAGGCGAGATCGAGCAATTGCATGTTGCTGGGCGCGTAATGTGGTTCGGGCGGTCTATTTAAATTTGATGTCAAAGGCTCGCCCTGCCATTTGATCTTGCGCCGCTGTTTTGCGATAGGCGCTCCGCGAATTTCTTGAAAGCCTTGGTTCTCCGGGGTTTTTCCGCTCTAAATCGCGAAATCCCACTTATTCCCGGACTATCCCGGTCACTGCCATATGATATTGCGGGTTACAGGTTCACCCGTCATTTTCCTAGGCGATAAGGTAACAAATAGATCAGGCGAAGTTACATCGGTCAGGAACGGCAAACAATCTGCATGGCTGATGGGCGTGTATGCCGGCCGCGAAGGCGTAAGTGCTGCTGAAATTGATATGGCACTTGGACGTGTTTGGCGCAGAGAAACCCTTGATGGAATTTTCTTCAAGCGTATCGTTGGAGCTTCACGAATTAGCGCCTTGGGAGCAAAGTCGTATCAAACAGGCTCGTGACCGTTATCCAAAGACCGAACAGTCGCCGAACTAGGCCATGACTGCGATGCAAATTGCGCCCATGCTCCAGCATGACAGATTGTTGCAGTCTGTTTTAATTCTAGGGGCTAAAACGCAACCGAAACTGCAAAGCCAGAAACCGTTTATTTGACGGTTATTAGACAAGTTTTTGTATGACATTGCTAAGTTATTGAAATGACTGGTACGCCCAAGGGGAATCGAACCCCTGTTTGCGCCGTGAGAGGGCGCCGTCCTGACCGCTAGACGATGGGCGCTTAGAGCATAAGCCGACCGGAGTGAAACAAGGGTCGATCAAGATTATGCTTAAAACACAAGAGTTGGAGCGCCGATTTGGTTCGACCAGATCGAAACGCGCTTCCAGCCATGTTGCTGATATAATCGCCAAAGAGAAAAAGCGCAATCCTCGAAGGCAGAAACAAACAAGGCGGCAATCATGCCGCCCTGAAAATGCTCAATCGCCGCACAGGCTTAACCAGGTCTCGATGAGTCAAACTCAACGCGACTTGGTATTACTCCACATTGCCAAGCTTGATGCGGCCGATGATACGCGATTCGCGATAGTCATAGATGATGAGTTCCGTACCGCCATCCGGCAGCAGCGTTTCCAGCGAAAGTTCGTTGCCGGAAAGGCTTTGCGAGAGAAGACGGGTGCCCGGCGTCAGGTTGATCTGCGATTCGATCAGCTTCGGCGGTTCCGGCTTTGCCGGAGCGGACGCAGCCTGTCCGGGGATATCCGAACGGGCTTCTTCCGCTGGCGGGGTTTCCGGCGCGCGATTGATCTTGTAGACAACGGCGACAAGCACGGCCATAAGACCGATCAGCATGACACCGATGGAGACGGCCAGAAGCCGGATCATTTTGCGGCGCACACGTTCCATGGCTGGATCAAGCTGGGGCTCGGCCTGTTCTTCCGGGTAATAGCCCTGCTGATAGTCCTGATAGCCTGAATCCTGATGATTCTGGTATCTCGGATAGTGTGGATCCTGCATTCAACGACTCCGGTTCGAACTTCGCCATGTTATGGCGTGTGCCGCGTGATAGAGCATTTTGCAGCCAAATGGAAACATTTGACGCCGCATAAATGCGGTAAAACCAAGAGATAGAGCTGTTCTGACGATTTCGTTAAAACACGCCCGCTCTCATAGAGGCCCATTCTCTTAAAGGAAAGACACGAGTGAAAGAGCTTACGACCGACTCCGATGCCACAGGCAAGCGTCTCGACCAGTGGCTGGCCGCAGCATTGGGGCCGGAACTCTCGCGCAGCCGCGTTCAGTCCCTGATTGCCGAAGGCCATGTGACCATCGACGGCGCACCCGCCCGTGAAGCCAAGCAGAAGCTGCGCGAAGGCATGACAATCGCCATCGTGCTGCCTGAGCCGGAACCAGCCGAACCCATCGCCGAGAACATACCGCTCGATATTCTTTACGAGGATGATGATCTCATCGTGATCAACAAGCCCGCCGGGCTCGTCGTTCACCCAGGCAACGGCAACTGGACGGGAACACTCGTCAATGCCCTTATATATCATTGTGGCGATAGCTTGTCGGGCATCGGCGGAATTCGCCGCCCCGGTATCGTTCATCGTCTCGACAAGGACACGAGCGGCGTCATGGTTGTCGCCAAGAATGACCGTTCGCACCGGCATTTGAGCGAACAATTTGCCGATCATGGCCGCACCGGCGATCTGGAACGCGCTTATCTCGCGCTCGTCTGGGGTATGACAGAGCGCCCACAGGGCTTCATCGATGCGCATCTTGGACGCTCGCATCGCGACCGCACCAAGCAGGCCGTGGTCAATGAAGAACGCGAGGATGCCCGCCACGCCATCACCCATTATGTAACTGTCGAAAAATTCGGCCCCCGCGAAGATGCAACCGCACTGGCCTCGCTCGTCGAATGCCGTCTGGAGACAGGCCGCACCCACCAGATCCGCGTGCACATGGCCCATATCGGTCATCCGCTTGTCGGTGACATGGACTATGGCAGTGCCTACAAGACCAAGGCCAACAAGCTGCCGGAACCATTGAAAGAGGCCGTGCGCGGTTTCCACCGGCAGGCACTGCATGCATGGCTGCTCGCCTTCACCCATCCAGCAACAGAAGAGCTGATGCGTTTCGAAGCGCCGGTGCCGGAAGATATGGAGCACCTTCTGGAAAATTTCCGGAAGCACTCTATATAATACTGGTAATCATCACGGTTCGCCGGAACAATGGACGGTATATAAGTAAGAAGCTGATCCAACATCAAAAACGAGGGGGCGGTCGTAGCCGCTCCCTTGCCACAAAAAACAATTCATTTCAGACCAGCGCGCATCCCGAAAAGTGGGAACCGGTTTTCGGAACAAGATGCGCTAGAATAAAAAGACACGGCATTTCCTGTGCTTCAGGAAATGCAGGAGACGCTCCAGCCATGCAACCTTTGGCCTTGAGCGGCGTTCACATTGTAGTGACAGATTGTTTCATGCGTTAAAGGATCGTGTTTTCGCCAAAATCATGCCTATATATGAGGGCTCGCGAGAGGGAAGTGCAGGAGGCAGCCCCCGCGACAGGTTCGCCAAACGGGAACCTGAAATTATAAAGGAGGGTGCTCTATGGCCCAGATGAATCTCCCAAGCATCACGTCCGGTGACGGCGGTCTTACCCGTTATCTGGAAGAAATTCGTCGCTTTCCCATGCTTGAGCCGCAGGAAGAATACATGCTGGCCAAGCGCTATCACGAACATACCGATCCCAAGGCTGCCCACAAGCTGGTGACGAGCCATCTGCGTCTCGTGGCCAAGATCGCCATGGGTTATCGCGGCTATGGCCTGCCGATCGGTGAAGTGATCTCGGAAGGCAATGTCGGCCTCATGCAGGCCGTAAAGCGTTTCGAACCTGAACGCGGTTTCCGTCTTGCCACCTATGCCATGTGGTGGATCAAGGCCTCGATCCAGGAATATATCCTGCGCTCGTGGAGCCTTGTGAAGATGGGCACGACCGCCAATCAGAAGCGCCTGTTCTTCAATCTGCGCAAGATGAAGAGCAAGATTCAGGCGCTCGATGATGGCGATCTTAACCCGGATCAGGTCAAGCAGATCGCAACCAAGCTCAAGGTCAGTGAAGACGAAGTGGTTTCCATGAACCGCCGTCTGTCCGGTGATGCTTCGCTGAATGCGCCCTTGCGGGCTTCAGAAGGCGAATCCGGCGAATGGCAGGACTGGCTGGTCGATGACAGCAGCAGCCAGGAGCAGGTCCTGATCGAGCAGGACGAGCTGGAAAACCGCCGCTCGATGCTGGAACAGGCGATGGATACGCTGAACGACCGTGAACGTCGCATTTTCGAGGCTCGCCGTCTTTCGGACGACCCGATGACACTGGAAGACCTTTCCAGCGAGTTCGGCATCAGCCGTGAGCGTGTGCGCCAGATTGAAGTGCGTGCGTTTGAAAAGGTTCAGGCTGCGGTGAAGGCCGCTGCCTACAAGCAGCAGAAGGCGCTGAACCATGTCGAGGAAGCGCACGCCTGAAACAGATAATCTGCTGATTCTTTTACTGCCGCGAAGTGGGAGACCATTTTGCGGCAGAACTATTTGGGCGTTAGTGAGCCCCCTCGCCTTTGGCGAGTTCAAACCCCTCGTCTATCCAGCCAGTCAGCCCGCCCGCCATGATCTTGACGGGCCGGTCGAGATTGGCGAGCCGCAGGGCACCACGCGCCGCACCATTGCAATGCGGTCCCGCGCAATAGGTGACGAAAATAGTTTCCTGCGGCCAATCCGCCATCTTGGACCCGATGATCTTGCCGTGCGGCAGATTGATTGCACCCGGAATATGCGCTTCTGCGAAAAGCGCCGGGCTGCGCACGTCGAGAAGCACGAAATCGGCTCCCCTGGACAAAGCATCATGTACGTCCCAGCAATCCGTCTCGAATGTGAATTCGGCTGCAAAATGATCCCGCGCCAGTGCGCTTGGCGCTGGCGGGACGGCAGTTACGGCTGATTTCTTGTCGGTCTTGGTCACGCTATCCATGGACGATCTCCTGTTGGTCTTCGAGAAGATTTTCCGCCATTTGCCAACAGGCTTGCAATTGGCGTGATTGACAATATACGTAAATATAATGACAAATCAGGCATCAGATCCCAAAGGCCCGCTCGTCGTAGCGCTTCTCTATGACCGGCTTTGCACTTTTGAATTCGGCATTGTCGCCGAAATCTTTGGTCTGCCCCGCCCCGAAATGGGAACGGGATGGTATCGCTTTGCAAGTTGCCCGATTGAGGACGGCCCGCTGCGTGCGCATGGCGGCTTTGTCATCACGCCCGATGGCGGCTCCGATCTCATCGATGAGGCTGACCTTATCATTGTTCCGGGCTGGAAAGGTGCAGAGGTTCCGGTGCCGGAAGCCATCGGCGAAAGGCTGCGTCGTGCTCACCGGCGCGGCGCGCGGCTTGCCTCCATCTGTTCGGGAGCCTTTGTGCTGGCCGCGACAGGACTGCTGAACGGCGGCACCGCCACCACGCACTGGCGTTATGCCGACGCGCTGCGTAACAAACACCCCGAAATCGATATCGATGATGCGTCGCTCTATCGCGAACATGATCGCATCTTCACTTCGGCGGGAAGCGCGGCCGGAATAGATCTCCTGATAGAAATCGTCCGACAGGATTTCGGAGCCGCCGCCGCAAATTCCGTTGCCCGGCGGCTGGTCATGCCCGCTCACCGCACGGGCGGACAAGCACAGTTCCTCGAACGCCCGGTCACAAAGCGCGAAGGCACCGCAATCAGCCCGGTTCTGGACCGGATGCGCACCGATCTAGCTACAGGATGGACAATCGAGCGCATGGCTGCCGAATGCCGGATGAGCCCACGCACATTCCTGCGACGCTTCACTGAGGCAACCGGCGCCACGCCCGGCGACTGGCTCACCATGGAGCGTATCGCTGCTGCCAGGGAACTCCTCTCCCGGGGAGAAACAAGCATCGACGATATTGCCGCCGCGGTCGGCTTTGGGAGCGCCCACACGCTTCGCCATCATTTCCGTCAGAAAATTGGTATCAGCCCTGCAGAATATCGCAGGCGGTTCCTCGCGGAAACCGTCACCCAACCGCTATAAAACTGTCAAATCACTGTAATGGATTGGCTTTAGGGACGAGGGCGTGTTTCACCCAAGCTCGAAGGTCATCCCATGAAAAAGCTCCTGCTCGCCGCAGCTATCGCGCTTACCGCTGCCACCGCCGCATCTGCCTCCGAATATGTCTCCTTCCTCGATTATCCGCAGAAGGAACAGGACGGAACGGAGTTCTTCACGGCCATCGAAATCCCGCAAGGCAGCTTCACCAAATACGAAATCGACGACAAGACCGGCCATATCGTCGTTGACCGCTACCAGTCCATGCCTGTCATCTATCCGGCCAATTACGGCTCGATCACCAGCACGCTTGCTGGCGACGGCGATCCGCTCGACGCGCTCATCTATACGCGTGAGCCGATTGTTCCCGGCGCGATCATCAAGGTTCGTCCCATCGGCGTTTTGAAGATGATCGATGGCGGCGACCAGGACGACAAGATCGTCGCTGTTCCGACCACGGACATCGATCCGACCTATGACAACATCAAGGAAATCACCGATCTGCCGAAGATCGAACAGCAGCGTCTCGAAGCTTTCTTCCGCGTCTACAAGCAATTGCCGGAAGGCCGCAAGGTCGTTGAACTGGGCGGCTTCGACAACGCCGAAGCTGCGCGAAACGAAATTGCCAAAGCCATCAAGGCTTTCGCCGAAAAGAAGTAACCAGCGCGACTTTGGTTCGCCTCAAAACAAAAAAGGCCGCTCGAAGCGGCCTTTTTATGTTTCGATATGTAAGACTAGTTCGTACCGAGCACGTCGTTGAAAGCCTTCTCGCCCGGCACGCCCTTTTCAAGACTGATAAGGGCGCGGCGACCATTGCGATAGGAGATCGGAATATCGATCCACTGCAAGCGGCGCATCAGCGAAAGATTGGTGTCCTGCGCGGTGCGGGCATCGTTCAGCCACACGATGAAGAAATTGTCGCCGATCTTCGAAGGCACGGCGATCAGCGGATTGCCCGCCGCCTGTTCCGTGTCCTTGAAAGTGATGCGCTGCACATTATCCACAACGCCGCCGGGGAAACCTTCCGGCACGGTGAAGACCAGTTCGATCAGATGGCTCGCCGGAATGGACTGATCCGTATTCTTGCGGATGGTCATTTTCAGCTCGACCTTGCTGGTCGGCATCGTGACGGTGGCGCGGACCGCCGGTTCGGCAGGCTGGCCGTCTTCCGGGCTTTCCTCGATAGTCGACCACACCACATTGCCACGTTCGACCGAATCCGAACCCGCACCGCCGCGTTCTTCATAGAGAAGCGCCTGCTGGCCCACGGCAACGGTCTGGTTCTGTCCAGACTGCGCGCCGGTCTGCGTATTCGTTTCGGCAGGCGCAGGCGTGGAAGCGGCGGTCGATGTGCCCTCGCCGATACCATTGGCACCGGCGGCAGGACCGCTATCGGTTTCGCTGCCATCAGGCATCAGCCGTTGCGTCATTTTCGGCTCGCCTGCGGGCTGCTGTGGCTGCTCCGGCGTCTGTTCGCCACCTGTCGTCGCCGTATTGGTGTCGGCTGGCGGCGTCGTACCTTCGGGATGCGTTTCGGTATCGGAACCGGTCGCAGGCGCGTCGCTGCGTCCAAGGCTCGATGCCAGTTCCTGAATCTTGTCCTTGTTGTTCCAGACAACGTAGCCGGCGGTTCCCAGAGCCAGAACGGCAATCAACGCGACAATCAGCCCCTTATAGGAGCGCTTCTCCTTCTTGGAGGTGCGCTCAATATATTCGCTGCGGCGAGCCTGCGCCTTTTCCTTGGCGCGGTCCAGTTTCCAGTCGTCGCTACGCTCGGCTGCAAAGGCCGGTGCATCATCATCTTCGCTGGAGAAACTGTCGCGACGCTCATCGCGCGGTGCACTGGGGAATGCGGGTTCGTCATCATCTTCATGAGACGGTGCGCGCTCTGCTGCGTCCTGATTCGCTTCCTGCAGGAAATCTTCCAGCGCATCCTCAACCGGCTCTTCCGGCGCGACGGCTGGCGGCGCATAAAAAGCTTCGACCTCAGCAATGGCATCTTCAAGAATATTACGCTGGCGGACAGCGACAGCCTGCGAGGCATTTGCCGTAACAAGCTTTTGCTCGATCGTTGCGCGCGCTTTCGCATATACGCGCTGGCGCAATTCGGGCGACTTGTCCGCCTGCGCATCGATCGTCTTTTTCAGTACCGCTACAAAATCCGCCATTCCGTCTTACCCGGTTTCCGCCCGTCCAGATGAACAATAAGCACAGGATGCAATAAATGTCCCAATAATCACAATAATCAAGGGAAAGCAAAGTCTGCGGCTACGATTTAGCGAAGACTTTCAAAATGATGCGGTGAAATAGTGGCAAAATTCACCCTGTTGCGAAGCTTTGTGCGACCGATTGCGTTCTTTGTACAACGGTTGAAACAAAATCGGAGCAGCTTCCGGAAAAGCTGCTCCGAACATATCGCTCATTGACTGCAAACAATCAGTCGTGGAACGGATCGGTGACGAGGATCGTGTCCTCGCGTTCCGGGCTGGTGGAGAGCATCGCCACCGGCGCGCCGATCAGTTCTTCGATGTGACGGACGTATTTGACAGCCTGCGCCGGAAGATCATTCCACGAACGCGCACCGGCGGTCGTTTCAGACCAGCCCGGCAGCGTTTCATAGATCGGCTTGACGCGTGCCTGCGCGCCCATGGAGGACGGCAGATAATCGATGCGCTTGCCGTCGAGTTCATAGGCGACGCAGATCTTGATTTCGTCCAGACCATCGAGAACATCGAGCTTGGTGAGCGCAATGCCGGTGATGCCGGAAGTACGAACCGTCTGGCGCACGATGACGGCATCGAACCAGCCGCAGCGGCGCTTGCGACCCGTCACCACGCCGAATTCATGGCCCTTGGTGCCGAGGAATTCGCCGATCTCGTCGTTCAGTTCGGTCGGGAACGGACCTTCGCCAACGCGGGTCGTATAGGCCTTGGTGATGCCAAGCACATAACCGATGGCCGTCGGGCCAAGACCCGAACCGGCGGCAGCCTGACCGGCAACCGTGTTGGAGGACGTCACGAACGGATAGGTGCCGTGATCGTTGTCGAGCAGTGCGCCCTGCGCGCCTTCAAACAGGATGCGGTCGCCAGCCTTGCGGCGCTCATCGAGAACACGCCAGACCTGATCGATATAGGGCAGAATCTGATCGGCAACCGAGGTCAGTTCGGTCAAAATGGTTTCAACCGCGATTTCCTCAAGGCCCATGCCGCGACGCAACAGATTGTGGTGGGCGAGCAGGCGTTCGACTTTCGGCTGCAGCGTCTCCGGCTCGGCCAGATCGATAACGCGGATGGCGCGACGGCCAACCTTGTCTTCGTAGGCTGGGCCGATGCCGCGCTTGGTCGTGCCGATCTTGAGGCCCGAATTGGAGCCTTCGCGCATGGCGTCGAGATCGCGATGGATGGAAAGGATGAGCGGAGCATTTTCAGCAATGCGCAACACATCCGGGTTGATGTCGATGCCCTGCGCACGCAGCTTCTCGGTTTCAGCAACGAAATGATGCGGATCGACAACGACACCGTTGCCAATAACGCTCAGCTTGCCGCGCACAAGGCCGGATGGCAGCAGCGAAAGCTTGTAGCTGACGCCGTCGATAACAAGCGTATGACCTGCGTTATGACCACCCTGGTAGCGCACGATGACATCGGCGCGTTCGGACAGCCAGTCAACGATCTTACCCTTGCCCTCATCGCCCCATTGCGATCCGACGACAACCACATTTGCCATTGAAGAAACTCCTTGGCTTCTATTTGAAAATCCAAGGATCAAAGCGGCCCGTTCATCGCCAGCTTGAGGCTACAGGGTGCTGATCCCTCGTCTCTATACAGATTGAAACGGGATTGCGCGACTCTTTCGTGCAAGAATTTGCTATTTTTGAACACGCCATGAACGAAGGGCGCTCAGGGTCGGTAGAGATTCAGTCTCTGGGGAGGCGAAAATGGTGATCTTTGAGAACCGGCGCGCAGCGTACTATGAGTACGTGAGCACCGGAAGCGCAAAAGAGCGCCATTTGCAGACCGCCAGAGGCTGAATATCACCGAACCTAGCCGGCGCGGACCATATAAAGTGCATCCTCCGAATAGCTCTTGAGCTTTTCCTCAAGCGCCGGGAGGTCGCGAACGACAAAACCCTTCTTTTCCCAGAAGCCCTGTGAGCCGCTGACGGCAACGAGAGACATGGTGACGAAACCGTCGCGTTCAGCCTGCAAGGCCATCAGTTCGACCACGCGCGTGGCGGCACCGCTGGAACGGGCTTCGGGCAAGAGCGCTATATCGTGGATATAATAGGTGTTGGTATCCTCGGGGAGTTCGCCCAGAACAGCGTTGAGAGCCGGAACCGTATCAAGCTTCCACGGATGGCTGATGCCATAACCAAGGATTTCGGTGTCACGGGCGAGTACGAAGCAACCCGCCGGATAGAGTTTGAAGCGGTCCCGGAAGACCGCCTCATCTTCGAAGAAATCGAGATGGACAACATTAGCAACCGCAGTCACGCTCGCAATATCCTGCTCGTGCATGCGCCGCCATTCCGGCTGTACCATCTCTTCAACCATTTTCTCAAACTTCTCCGACGTTGAACTCAAGCGGTGTTGCCGCCTTGATTGCCTCTTGAGCCGTCAGTTCGTCAAGTGCTGCCTGTGGAATCTGTTCATCCACATAGAGCATGGCGATCGCGTCACCACCTGGATGGTCACGTCCGAGCGAGAAGTTTGCGATGTTGATATCGTGCTTGCCGCAGATCGTGCCAAGCAGGCCGATCATGCCCGGAACGTCCTTGTTGGTGACGTAAAGCATATGCGGGCCAACCTCGGCATCGAGATTGATTCCCTTGATCTGGATGAAACGCGCCTTGCCGTCCGAGAAGCAGGTTCCGGCGATGGAGCGCTCGCGCAAGGTGGTCTTCACCGTCAGCTTGATATAGCCGTCGAAGATACCGGACTTGTCGCGCTTGACTTCCGAAACGATGATGCCGCGCTCCTTCACCATGATCGGTGCGGAAACCATGTTGACGTCGGCAACCTGCGGACGGATGAGACCGGCCAAAGCCGCACTCAGCAATGCGCGCGTGTTCATCGTGGCGGTGGAACCGTCGAACAGCACTTCCACTTCCTGGATCGGCTCATCCGTGACCTGACCGACGAAAGCGCCAAGCACATCGGCAAGTTTCACGAACGGCTTCAGACGCGGTGCTTCTTCGGCCGTGATCGAGGGCATGTTGATGGCGTTGGAAACAGCGCCCTTCACCAGATAGTCCGACATCTGTTCGGCTACCTGAAGCGCGACATTTTCCTGCGCTTCCGAGGTCGATGCACCAAGATGCGGCGTGCAAACGACATTGGGCAGTGAGAAAAGTTCGTTTTCCGTCGCCGGTTCCGTTTCGTAAACGTCGATACCGGCACCGGCCACATGGCCGGATTTCAGCGCCGCCACCAGATCCTTTTCCACGATCAGGCCGCCGCGGGCGCAATTGACGATACGCACACCCGGCTTTGTCTTGGCAAGATTTTCCGCATTGATGATATTGCGGGTCTTGTCGGTCAATGGCGTGTGCAGCGTGATGAAATCGGCGCGGGCAAGCAGCTCGTCAAGCTCAACCTTTTCAACGCCCAGTTCCTGCGCACGGGATTCGGACAGGAACGGATCGAAAGCCACCACATGCATCTTCAGGCCAATGGCCCTGGTCGCGACAATCGAACCGATATTGCCGCAACCGACGACGCCCAGTGTCTTGCCGGTGATTTCCACGCCCATGAAGCGATTCTTTTCCCACTTGCCTGCGCGGGTGGAGGTGTCTGCCTCCGGCAATTGCCGCGCCACGGCGAACATCAGCGCAATGGCATGTTCGGCAGTGGTGATCGAGTTGCCGAACGGCGTATTCATGACGATGATACCGCGACGCGAAGCCGCCGGAATATCGACATTGTCCACGCCGATACCGGCGCGACCAACGACCTTGAGCTTCTTGGCGGCTGCGATCAGCTTTTCCGTGACCTTGGTGGCCGAACGGATCGCCAGACCATCATAATCGCCGATGACTTCGAGAAGCTTTTCCTTGTCCTTGCCGAGATCAGGCAGGTAATCGACTTCCACGCCGCGATCCTTGAAAATCTGGACGGCAGTGGGCGAAAGCTTATCGGATACGAGAACGCGAGGTGCCATGGAGGCCTCCTTCAAACATTTTCAGACCAAACATTTCCAGTAGACGCAGACCGATCTGCTTCAGGAAATGCTATGAATAATGGGGGATGCGGACCGTGGCCGCCCCAACGCGGACCACGGCGTCATGCACGAAATGCTCAGGCAGCAGCTTTCAGCGCGGCCTTCTGCGTTGCAAAAGCCCAATCCAGCCAATGCGTCAGCGCTTCCAGATCGGAAGCTTCCACCGTGGCACCAGCCCAGATACGCAGACCTGAAGGTGCATCGCGATAGGCGCCGATGTCATAGGCAACGCCTTCCTTGTCGAGCGCGGTGACGATACCCTTGGCAAAAGTGGCCTGCTCGTCGGCAGACAAGGCAGTCACTTCCGGATCGACAATCGTAAGGCAGACGGAAGTGTTTGAACGCGTTTCCGGCTTCACAGCCAGATTGGCAATCCACGGCGTCTTTGCGACAAAACCGTCGAGAACTGCAAAATTCGCATCGGCGCGCGCAACCAGCGCATCGAGACCGCCAAGCGATTTCGCCCATTTCAGCGCATCAAGATAATCTTCCACGCAGAGCATGGACGGCGTATTGATGGTTTCACCGACGAAGATGCCTTCGATCAGCTTGCCGCCCTTGGTCATGCGGAAAATCTTCGGCATCGGCCATGCAGGCTTGTAGCTTTCCAGACGCTCGACAGCACGTGGGCTGAGGATGAGGATGCCGTGTGCGCCCTCGCCGCCCAGAACCTTCTGCCAGGAGAAGGTGACGACATCGAGTTTCGGGAAGTCGAGACGCTGTGCGAAGGCGGCAGAGGTCGCATCGCAGAAGGTCAGACCCTTGCGGTCAGCCGGAATGAAATCGCCATTCGGGACGCGCGCGCCAGACGTGGTGCCGTTCCAGGTGAAAACGACATCGCGGTCGAAATCGACCTGCGAAAAATCGACAATCTCACCGTAAGGCGCTTCGAAGCTGCGAACATCTTCGAGCTTGAGCTGCTTGGTCACATCCGTGACCCAGCCCGAGCCGAAGCTTTCCCACGCCACCATATCGACGCCACGCGCGCCGAGCATGGACCACAGCGCCATCTCGACAGCGCCGGTGTCGGAAGCCGGCACGATACCGATACGGTAATCGGCAGGCACCTGCAGTACTTCGCGGGTAAGGTCGATGGCTTCCTTGAGCTTGGTCTTGCCGATTTTCGCGCGGTGCGAACGGCCAAGCGCCGCATCGACCAGCGCATTCAGCGACCAGCCGGGACGTTTTGCACAGGGACCGGATGAAAAATTAGGATTAGCCGGGCGAACTGCCGGCTTTGCAATCGTCGTCATGTTGTTTCTATCCTCTCAGATAGCACGCGTCTCGTTGGGGAGACGTGGCCCACTTACTGGGATAGCCGAAAGTGCATTTTTCCTCAATACGGCTTTCGGGGAATATTTTCATCAAACCCGCCCGGATTGCTCCAGGCGGGTAGAATTTCATTATCGCGTGACCGTTTGCGTCTCTGATGGTTCTTCTTCCATGCGCGCATAATAGCTTGCGATCAGCGCGCCGGAGATATTGTGCCAGACGCTGAAGACAGCGCTTGGCACAGCCGCCAGCGGCGAGAAATGCGCATTAGCGAGAGCAGCGCCAAGCCCACTGTTCTGCATGCCGACCTCGATGCTGATCGCCTTGCGCTTTGCCAAGGAAAGCCCGGCAAAACGCGCAGCGAAATAGCCAAGCAGCAGACCGCAGCCATTGTGCAGGAACACGACCGCAAAGATCAGCAGGCCGGACTCCGCTATGGCAGCCTTGTTGACCGCGACCACGGCGGCAACGATGAGCACGATACCGATAACCGACACAAGCGGCAGCATGGGGACTGCTGCCTTGACGAGGCCCGGAACCAGTTTCTGCAGGACGAAGCCAAGCGCCAGAGGCACAAGGATCACCTTCACGATGCTGATGAACATGCTCATCGCATCGACCGGCAGATACTGGCTGGCGAAGAACCAGACCAGAAACGGCGTCACGAGTGGCGCCAGCAGTGTGGTGACACTTGTGCAGGCGACGCTCAGCGCCACATCGCCCTTCGACAGATAGGTCATCACGTTGCTGGCCGTTCCGCCGGGGCAGCAACCGACCAGAATGACGCCTGCGGCCACTTCCGGCGACATCGGAATGATGCGCGTCAGCAATACGGCAAGAAGCGGCATGATGATGAATTGAGCCAGCACGCCGATGGCGACATCGAAAGGTCTTTTGGCGACTTCGGCAAAATCCTTGCCGGAAATGGTCAGGCCCATCCCGAACATGATGATGCCGAGCAGGACCACGATCCACGGCGCAAAGACACTGAATGTAGATGGAAGTACAAAACCCAGAATGGCAAAAACAATGACCCAGACAGCGAATGTCCGGCCTACGAAATCTGAAAATGCTGCAATCGCTTTCATTACCCTCTCCTTTTCAGGAAATGCGTTCAACGCATTCTGTCACCTGTAAGGATTTGGGCCGCATATGAAAACGAAAAATTCGATATAGCTGAAATAATGAATTGCAAAGCGAGCCCGAAGGCCCGCCGCAATTATAGCAGGACGCTAAGGTGCTAACCTATCACGCCCTGAAAATGCTCAATTGCCGCACGGGCTTAACCAAATCTCGATGAGACTTGGTATTACCAGGTCGTAAAGCGCACACCAGCGCGCAACTGATGGGACTGAATATCCTTGTCGCTGAGCGTCAGTCCTGCGGCGCTTGCAATATCCGCACCTTCGATGACCCCATAACGATAGCCGATATCGAGCTTGATGTTGGATGCCACGTCGATGCCCACACCCGCCATCAGCGCCCAGGCGAGACGATAATCATCATCAGTCTTGTAGTCACCATAGGCCGTATTGATGGAATAGCGCACATTGGCGAAGCCGAGGCCCGCACCGAGATAAGGGGTGAAGCCGTAATAATTGCCGAGATCGACATAGGCGTTGGCCATCATGTCCCAGTTGCGAACATCGACGTCCAGATCCTCGAGGTTCTGCTTGGAATAGCCGAGCGTCACGTCGCCGCGCAGATTATCTGTGAACTGATAGCCGACACCGACAGACGCCACGACATTCTTGTCCAGATCATAGCTCTGAGATGCGCTCCACGAAGACGCCTCGGTCTGAACCTTGACCTTGGAGGAGAGATTGTAGCCGATATCGCCACGCAGATACCAACCGGACCCGACCTCGACCGGCTGTTGCACCGGTGCGCCCGGCTCATAGCTGACCATATCGAGATCGGCGGCAAAAGACTGCGATGCGACGCATAATCCGGCCAGCACGGCAGCCGACGAACAGAACGCACGCCATTGCATAGACATGATGAAATCCCCGCTTATGAATGTATCATCACATATGAATGAACATGGTTAAGATCACATAAATATAGGGATATGTTTACTATGATTCTAAACAAATAAGGCCCGGATGACCGGGCCTGATTTGTCTCGCAAATTATTTTTTTACTTGTAAACCGGACCGTCTACGATGGTCGAAACCTGCTGCGGGGCATAGGCTGCGCCTGCACCGCCGAACATGTAACGCAGGCCAACGCGCACATCATGCACATTCATGCCATTGTCGTGACCGTCACCGATCCACTGATTGCCCTCGAACATCTTGCCGCCATTGATGTGGCGGTAGCGATAGCCTGCATCGAGCTTGAGGTTCTGCGTGAGATCAACCGACGCACCAGCCATGAGTGCATAGGTAAAGCGCCAGTTGGCAGCGCCTTCCTGCGTGCCACCATAACGAACGTCGTCGAGATCGCCCCACTTCACGCGAGTGCCGCCAATACCGGCGCCGACATAGGGCGTAAAGCCAGCAAAATTGCCAAGATCGACATAGGCATTGGCCAGAATGGAGAGAGCGGAGAACCGGCCGCGCTCATCGGAAGCACAGTTGATATCGCCGTTGCAGGCCGAGCCGTAGGTATGGCCATTGAACTTGGCGCGGGTCATGTAGTCGACCGTCAGATCGGTGCGGAAATAATCGGTCACCTGATAACCGACACCACCGCCCACAAGGAACGACCCCTTCAGATCGCCGTAAAGCGTGTTGCTGCCGAAGGTTGGCGAGCCGCCGCCGCAAGTCGCGCAATTATCGATGGTCGCGTAGTCGGCATCCTTGAACTTGGCCTTTGAGTAACCGATATCGCCGCGCAGATACCAGCCGCCTACGGCAGGCGGAGCGACAACGACTTCCGGAACAGGCTCAATGATATCCGCCGCAAGAGCGACAGACGCCACAGCCATCAGGGCAACCGATGCCGCCACACCGGCAAAAAGAGTTTTCGTAAGACTTTTCATATGTCTGCCCCATCGAAGAATCGCGCCGCCGGAAGCGACGGTACGGATGTTTGAGGGGAGACTATTCGGCAAAAGTTAAATACAACTTAACCTTGTTTTTTTACCAAGTTCATTAACGCTTGCTAATTTACAGCAAGTGACCTGACTGTCCCGACGGGCATCGCGAAAACCGCGCTCACTTTCAGGATGCGCTCCAAACAAAAAGGCGCGGGACAAAACCCGCGCCTTTGTTGAAATTGGTCGTGAAGTAATCAGGCGGCAGCGCTGCCTTCGGAGGAGATCACGTCGATGATGTCGTTGACGACCTTTTCCACCAGACCACGATCATCGCCTTCTGCCATGACACGAATAAGCGGTTCCGTGCCGGATGGGCGAATGACCAGACGGCCCTGAACGCCAAGACGCTCGGTTGCCTCGTCGATTGCGCTCTTCACGCGCTTGTTCTCCAGCGGCTTGCCGCCAGCGGTGCGAACATTTTTCAGAAGCTGCGGCACCGGATCGAACTTGCGGCAGACTTCGCTGATCGGCCTGCCCTGTTCCTGCGCAACCGCGAGGATCTGCAGCGCGGAGATCAGGCCGTCGCCCGTCGTCGCAAAATCGGACAGAACAATATGGCCGGACTGCTCGCCGCCGACATTGAAACCATGTTCGCGCATGTGCTCGACCACATAACGGTCACCCACCTTGGTGCGGGCCAGCGTCAGATGGCGGTCGGCAAGGAAGCGCTCAAGTCCAAGATTGGACATGACGGTTGCGACAATGCCACCGCCTTCGAGGCGGTCGGTTGCAGCCCAGCTTTCAGCAATAACAGCCATCAACTGATCGCCATCGATGACAGTGCCATTTTCATCGACCAGCAAGACACGATCCGCATCGCCATCAAGCGCAATGCCAACATCGGCGCGCACTTCGTGAACCTTCTTCATCAGGCCGATCGGATGCGTCGAACCGCAATCCTCGTTGATGTTGATGCCGTTCGGCTCATTATTGATGGTGATGACTTCAGCACCCAGCTCCCACAGGGCAGCAGGGGCTACCTTGTAGCCAGCGCCATTGGCGCAATCGACGACGACGCGCAGGCCGTTCAGGTCGATATTGCGCGGCAGCGTGCGCTTGGCGAATTCGATATAGCGGTAGATGTCGCCGTCAACGCGCTTGGCGCGACCGACATCACCATGGCTGGCCAGATAAGGGGTCAGATCGCCATCAATCATCGCCTCGATCTTGAGTTCGATCTCGTCGGAAAGCTTGTACCCATCTGGACCGAAAAGCTTGATGCCATTGTCGTAGAATGGATTATGCGATGCAGAGATCATGACGCCGATGTCAGCGCGCAACGAGCGGCAGAGCATAGCGACGGCGGGCGTCGGGATCGGGCCGAGCAGGAACACATCCATACCGGCAGCAGTGAAACCGGCCACCAGCGCGTTTTCCAGCATATAGCCCGAACGGCGTGTATCCTTGCCGATAACCACGCGCGAGGCCTGCCCCTTGCGACGGAAGATATGACCGACCGCCATGCCGACTTTCATGGCAACTTCCGGTGTCATCGGAAAGCTGTTTGCCTGTCCGCGAATGCCATCGGTTCCAAAATATTTCCGTGTCATCTGTTTCGCCTTACGCTGAGCCATGAACCGCTCTCTATGCCTTCAAATATATGTCGCCCAAAATGATCGGCGAGCAATGGCCGCCGGTTGGCCGACAGCAGATTTTCGCTGTTCTTAACGCAAAAACCCTCACAAATGCAATTTCGCCTTTGGCGGCAAGTTCGACCGTCCCACGTCCAAAGTCGTAATCTGACGCAATATGATGCGCCGAAATCCTTAACGAGCCTTTGCGACAAGCCCCAACAAAGCCGGATAGCAAGAAAGCCGGGACCAAGCCCGGCTTTCTCTATTCAACTTCGAGCAGCTTACTGCGGCTGCGGCTCCATACCTGGTTCGTTGCCAGGCTCGCTGCCCTTACGCTTACGCGGGCTTCCCGCCTTCGGCACGCCCGAACCGCGCGACGGCGTATCGTTGCCCTGATCGCGAGATGGCTTGTTGCCTGCAATCAGTTCCTTGATCTCGTCGCCGGAGAGCGTTTCATATTCGAGCAGACCTTCGGCAAGCGCGATCCAATCCTTCTTCTTCTTGGTCAGGATGCGGGTCGCCTCGGCATAGGCCTCGTCGATCAGGCGGCGCACTTCGGCATCAATGATCTGCGCGGTTTCTTCCGAAATATTCTGCGTGCGGGACACCGAATGGCCAAGGAAGACTTCTTCCTGATTGTCGCCATAAGCCACACGGCCAAGCTTGTCGGAATAGCCCCACTGGGTGACCATGGACCGGGCAAGCTTGGTTGCCTGCTGGATGTCCGAAGATGCACCGGAAGTGATGTTTTCCTTGCCGAATTTCAGCTCTTCAGCCACACGGCCGCCCATCATGATGGCAAGACGCGACACCATCCAGGTATAGGTGGCCGAATAACGGTCGCCTTCGGGAAGCTGCATCACCATGCCGAGCGCGCGACCGCGCGGAATGATCGTCGCCTTATGGACCGGATCAGCAGCAGGCACATTGATCGCGACGATGGCGTGACCTGCTTCATGATAAGCCGTATTGGCCTTTTCTTCCGGCGTCATGGCGGAGCGGCGTTCCGCGCCCATCATGATCTTGTCCTTGGCGTCTTCGAATTCCTGCATGGTCACAAGGCGCTTGTTGCGGCGTGCGGCCATAAGGGCAGCTTCGTTGACGAGGTTGGCGAGATCGGCACCGGAGAAGCCCGGCGTGCCGCGTGCGACAACCTTGAGATCGACATTGGGTGCGAGCGGCACATTGCGCACATGCACTTTGAGGATCTGTTCGCGACCGACGATATCCGGGTTCGGAACCACAACCTGACGGTCGAAACGGCCCGGACGCAGCAGTGCGGGGTCGAGAACGTCGGGACGGTTGGTCGCCGCAATCAGGATGATCGATTCGTTGGCCTCAAAGCCGTCCATCTCGACCAGAAGCTGGTTGAGCGTCTGTTCGCGTTCATCATTGCCGCCGCCGAGACCAGCGCCGCGATGACGACCGACAGCATCGATTTCGTCGATGAAGATGATGCAAGGCGCGTTCTTCTTGGCCTGTTCGAACATGTCGCGGACACGGCTCGCGCCAACGCCGACGAACATTTCAACAAAGTCCGAACCGGAAATGGTGAAGAACGGCACATTGGCCTCACCCGCAACAGAGCGCGCCAGAAGCGTCTTACCGGTACCGGGAGGGCCAACGAGCAGCACACCGCGCGGAATCTTGCCGCCCAGCCGCTGGAACTTCTGCGGATCGCGCAGGAATTCGACGATTTCCTCAAGGTCCTGCTTGGCTTCGTCCACACCGGCAACGTCCTGGAAAGTAACGCGGCCATGCGCTTCCGTCAAAAGCTTGGCCTTCGACTTGCCGAAGCCCATCGCACCGCGCGAACCACCCTGCATCTGGCGCATGAAGAAAATCCACACGCCAAGGATCAGGATCATTGGCAGCCACGACAGGAGAATGCCGATCAGCGAGCTGGAACCATCGGTTTCAGGGCGCGCGGTGATCGCAACGTCCTTGCTTTCAAGGCGCGAAACAAGACCTGTATCGCCCGGCGAATAGGTCTGGAAGGTCGATCCATTGTCAGCAAAAGTACCGCTGATCCGCTGGCCGGTAATCGTGACCGATTTCACGCGACCGTTGGATACGTCGTCAATAAATTGCGAATAGGAAACTTCACGGGAATTGGAGCGCTGACCTGGGCTTTGGAACAGGTTGAACAGCGCGATCAAAAGAAGAGCAATGATCGCCCAAAGGGCGAAGTTGCGATAGTTCGGATTCATATCGGGTCCAATCGATACCACGGCCATTCCGCGGGCACGGAACGATGTTTCGGTCTAACATAGGATCGAAGGATGGCCTTGCCAAGGCGCGTTCGACCCCGCATCCTCGATTCTTCGCACTCTGGTTTACAAAAATTAGGACATTTCCGCGCAGATACGCCCGATGCGGGCTTCCACGGCCTTTGCAAGGTCGAAATCATGCCCCGGCAACACGTGATCGAAGATCGCAAAATGCCGTTCGATATGAATGTCTTGCAGAAAATTCTCGTCTGGCAGGAACGGCAGGGCGAAAAGCCTGCCATCTCGGTAAAGAGCTGGCGAAACCAGCAAGGCCTCACGTCTTCGAGATTCGATTTCGACGTTCTGCGACTTCAGGAAGTCGGCAAGTTCCTGCCGTCCCGGTGCAGCGAGTTCGAAATCCATCTTGCCTTCGTTCAAGAAACGGAACCGGCCGTCCCAGATAATTGGCTTATCCCGCTCAAGACGGAGCTTCGGCAGATTACGTTTTTCACGAAGAAACCGATGCGGTGCACCGTTGTCGCCGCGCTCGATCAGGGCGCCGAATACGGTCAGGCGATGATTGTCATCATCTCCAGACAGAACCCGCTCAATGCGTGAGCGCTCGCTATCGCCCGGCAGGAAACGGCGTCCGCCAGCGATTGCTGCCAGCAATCCGGCGAAGAGCCGTCTCACATTGTCAGGAAGCACTGCATAAAGCTGCGGATCGACGAGCAAGGCATCGGTCACATCAACGCGCAGGCTCGCCGGGTTGCCCAGCGCAGCAATCAAGGCCGCATTGTCCCGTTCACGTGCCGCTCCAGCCTCAGCGATCTGGTCGAGTACAGTCTGCCTGTCTGCCTCCGCAGCGATACCCAGACGAATCCGCGGACGTTCATATTTGGTATTGGCATTGCTGGGATCATCCACCCAGTTGATACCCCTGCCCTGCAATTCATCGCGCAAGGCCTGGCGGGAAACGGAAAGCAGAGGACGGTCAAGTTCGACCGAGCCTTCGAGCCCAAGACCGTCCAGCAACGAGCGCGCCGACATGGCCGCAAGCCCGCGCGCCTCGGCGTGGGCGCTGCGTTCTTTGCGCATCAGAAAGGTTTCGATCTGATCGTCCTGCGTATGGCCGGTGACGATGAAGGCGCCACCTGCATCCCGCGCTGCCTGCACCAGCAGCCGATAGCGCGCCGTGCGCGCAGCAGCAGCAAGCCCGCTTGCCGGTTTGGCGTCGTCCCAGACGAGAATGCGGTGTTCAATCCCGTATTGTCGGCAAAGCAGGCCAACATTCTCGGCTTCGGCCTTCGATTCAGCACGCAACCGATGATCCACCGTCACGGCAATCAGCCGGGGTGGGTTTTGGAGCATGGCCATATAGTCCCGGAGGAGAAAAAGCAGGCCAAGAGAATCGCTGCCGCCAGAAACGGCGGCTATGACGGCACTTGCCTTCTCAAATCCGAATGGCTCGAATAATCTGGAAATATTGCTTGGGCTAAGCCCCACGAAATAACTCCGCAATCAGCACTTTGCGCGGCTGCGCTCATCGGCAACGCGCTTCAAAATGGCAGGCGCTGCCTTGGGGTAACGTTCCGGAATCTGCGCGAAGGTCGCACAGGCAACATCGCGATTGTCCATTTTTTCAAGCGTCATGCCGAGCTTGAACATGTTTTCCGGCGCGCGCTTCGAATCGGGATAATCGCGCTGCGTATCGATGAATACCGTCGCCGCTTCCGGATAACGGCCCTGACCGTAAAGCGTTTCCCCCAGCCAGAAGCGTGCTTCCGCCGTGTTGGGGTCCGCCGGATAGCGCTTCACATGCTCGCGAAAACCGGTTTCCGCTGCCTTGTAGTCGCCCGACATCAGATATTGATAGGACGCCTGATAGAGCGAATTGGGATTATCGTCGGTCGGAAGCGATGCGACGGTATCGCCTGCCGTAGCGCCGGGTGCCGCACCCGGCTGCGCCGTGCGTGGTGTGGCATCGAGCGTTTCGCCGATTACATTGCCACTGGCGTCGAACCGGATGGAGCCCAGCGATTGCGGCGGTTCGCCACGTGCCGGTCCGCCCTGAGCGGGCGTATTCGAACCAATAGCCATGGAATCGGCGCCAGAAGACTGGCTGGCCGCAGCCTGCGAAGAAGCGTCATATCCGCCATTCTGTGGAGCGCTTCCGGAAACCCCGCCATCGAGGTTTCCGTTGTTGCCCAAACTGGTGTCTTGACTGGAACCGGCATCGGCGAGCGACGTGTCGCCGCCAGCTTGCTGGACATCCGTATCCGCGCGCTTGCCGGTTTCCAGAAACTGGAAGCGGTTTTCGTTTGCTTCCTGCATCTTCTGCATCTGATCCTGCATTTCGAGGATCTGGAAATTCATGGCTTCAGCACGTGCACTCAATGCATCCGCAATCCCGGCGGGGTTGCCCATGCCCTGCGCACAGAGATCAGCCCCCGGCGATGCTGCGGCAGGAGCTGGCTGAGACGCACCGCTGGAAGCGGGCGAGGTCACGCCGTTCTTCTTTTCCAGTTCTTCAAACCGGAATTCATTGTCTTCCTGCGTCTTTTGCAACTGATTGTCGGTAAACGAAATCTGGGCGTCCACGTCCTCGACCTTGCCGGTCAGGTTGCGCACCAGTTCCTGTTGCAGGCCAGGGCTTTGATAGCCGCCGCCCTGCCCGCCGCCGCTGCCATTATCACGCATGGCGTCGTCGAGAATTGCCGTCGAACCGACGCTGACGCGATTCTGTCCGCCACCACGCCCCTTCTCCAATGCCTGAAAACGCGCTTCGTTGTCGCGCTGGATTTTCAGCATCTTGTCACGAAGCTGCAAGATGCGTGCATAGGATTGGGCGTTTTGATGTGCCAGATTGCAGACCTGCTGCGAAAACTGATCCCCGCCGGGAGCGCCAGCCTGCGCAAGCTGAATTCCCCCTTGCGAGGAAACAGATGCCGCCAGAACCGGAGCACTCACCAAAAGCGGCAGCATGGCAATTGCCAGCGTCACTTTCCTCATTGGTTTCCTCATTCCCTTTTGCCCCTGCTAATTCATCCATCCGATTCACCCATCTAAGTCGGGGTGAACGGGATAATCGAGTACCACGCCTGAACAGGCGCTGAACATGGTTGCCGCATGACGAGAACCGTTCCGGTTGGAACATGGCTCGTTGGAACCGCTCCATCCGTTTTTCCCACTTTCGGGAGACATGCTTCAGCTCCGCTTTTAGAGCATTTCCCGCAAAAGTGCGAAGCGGTTTTGCGTCGGGTAATGCGAAAAGCAAGGGCCTTTTGACGCTCACTATGACAAGTGCGACTTCGGCCAAAGTTTGTCGAAACGACCAATCAGGCGGTCGAAAACGAAAAAAGCGGCTCGAAAGCCGCTTTTCCGTAACACTGTCAGGTGCCCGCAGATTAGCTGCCTGCACCGTTGAGAACGGTGACGGCGCGACGGTTCTGCGACCAGCACGAGTCGGCGTCGCAAACTGCGACCGGACGTTCGTTACCGTAGGAGATGGTGCGCATACGGTTGGTCGGGACGCCACGCGAAGCGAGGAAGTCGCGGGTGGCAGCCGCACGGCGCTGGCCGAGAGCGAGGTTGTATTCACGCGTACCGCGTTCGTCGGCATGACCTTCGACCGTGATCGAGTACTGCGGATAACGCTGCAGCCACTGGGCCTGCTTGGAAAGCGTCTGCTGTGCATCGGCGCGGATCAGCGAAGAATCGAGATCGAAGAAGATGCGGTCGCCGACATTGACCGTGAAGTCCTGCGAGGAACCCGGCGTTGCTGCGCCGCCTGCACCGAGACCCAGATCACCGGCATTGTTCGGAAGGTTCTTCTTGGACGCACAACCGGCAACGGCGAGCGACATGAAAAGGGCAATAGCGATCGGGCTACGTGCAATCGACTGGATACGGCGCATGGGCCGGAGCTCCTTAAGATTTGATGTTCCTGCGTAACCATCCAATAATCATATTGAGGTTAAGACAGGCTCAAGAAGTATGGTTAATATTTTCTTGCGGCCAAGTGCAACCGGCGATTTCCGGCGGCATTTCTGGTTCTAGCCCTTGGGGGCAAAATACGGCAGAAACACGGCTTCACGGCAATGATTGTGGCAATTTAAGCATTTCCAGCAAAAGTGCGAAGCGGTTTTGCGTGAGGATAACGCTACAAAACAAAGAGATAGAGCGATTCCCCGTTTCCGGTTCAACCGGAACCGCTCTATCCAAGAAAAAGGCGCGAAACCGAAGCTTCGCGCCTTCAACTTTGGTAACTTTTCGCAAAAGCCTATTCGAGCAGCGGCGACCAGGCCGGATCGGACGCGAAGTTCGGCGTCTGAATCTGGCGCTCGTTGCGGCCGGTCAGATCGATGGTGAAGAGCTTCGGACCACCTGCACCTGCCGCCTTGCGGAAGAACATCAGAACGCGACCGTTCGGAGCCCAGGTCGGACCTTCGTTGTGGAAGCCCGAGGTCAGCAGGCGTTCGCCCGAACCGTCAGTCTTCATCACACCGATGGAAAACTGGCCCTGCGACTGCTTGGTGAAGGCGATGAGATCGCCGCGCGGGGACCAGACCGGCGTGGAATAGCTGCCATCACCTGCTGAGATACGGCGCGGATTGGAGCCATCGGCACCCATGACATAGAGCTGCGGACGTCCGCCGCGGTCGGATGAGAAGACAATCTGCGATCCGTCCGGTGAATAGGACGCGCTCGTATCGATCGCCTGGCTGTTGGTCAGGCGCGTGGTCGAACGATTGCGCAGGTCCATCGTGTAGATATTGGCGCTGCCGTCGTCCTGAAGCAGGCTCATCACGACCTTCTGGCCATCGGGCGAGAAGCGCGGAGCAATGGTCATGCCGGGGAAGTTGCCGACGAGTTCACGCTGGCCGGTTTCGAGTTGCAGCAGATACACCTTCGGCGAACCGCCTTCGAACGACATATAGGTGACTTCCTGACGGTTCGGCGAGAAACGCGGCGTCAGCGAAATCGCGCGACCATCGGAAATGTAACGCACATTAGCGCCGTCCTGATCCATGATGGCCAGACGCTTCACGCGCTTCTGTGCCGGGCCGGATTCATCGACGAAAACGACGCGCGTATCGAAATAGCCCTTTTCACCGGTCAGGCGCTCATAGATCGCATCGGCGATGATGTGGGCGACGCGGCGCCAGTTGTCCGGCGTGGTGAAGAACTGCTGGCCGATCATCTGCTGGCCACCGAACGTGTCCCACAGGCGGAACTCAGCCTTGAGGCGGCCATCCGGCTGCTTGGTGATGCGGCCGGTGACGAGCGCCTGCGCATTGATGACCTTCCAGTCCTCGAAACGCGGAGCCGCGTCCGGATTGGAGATCTTCTCGATGAAGGCGCCCTTGTCGATAGGCGCGAAAAGACCCGACCGCTCAAGATCAGCCGCAATGACCGAGGTGATATTCGGTCCGAGCTGGTCGGCCGAAAGGAAATCGGTGATGGCGATCGGCAGCGGCTCGATCACACCCTTGTTGATGTTGATTTCCACGACGGCGCGCGCTGGCATGGTGCAGACAAGGCTTGCGGCAATCATACACGCGAAAGCCGAAAAGACCGTCCGGATCTTTGTATTGATGATGCCGATTTTCATGTCTTCTGGGACCTCTTTGTCCTTGGCAAGTAAGTTGGTTGGCGACCGGAAACCCGGTCAGAACATATCGCTCGGGTCGAAGTTGACGATCACTTCCGACCATGAATCATATTTGTCGACTGGCAGATTGTACGGCGCGCAGCGTGCGACAGCGCGCTTGGCGCTCTCGGCTGCTGCACGTCCAACACCATCACCGCCGCCGCCCGATGTTACTTCAGGAACGCCCTGAATGGAGCCATCCTGGTTCAGCTTCATCTTGACGGTCACGACCAGTCCCGGCGCGTCAGCCACACCGGCAGGCACGTTCCAGCATTTGGAAATCGCACCGCGCAACGCATCCATTTCACTCTGGCTGAGCTTGGAGCCGCCAGTATTCTTCTTGCCGCCCAGCGATGCCTGATCGGTGGAACGCTTGGCACCGCCGCCTGCCGCCTTCTGCTTGTTCAGAAGGGCTGCAACCTCATCTGCAATCGCGTCTTTCTTCGATTGCGATGTTTGCGAAGCACTCTGCGTCGGCTTCTTCTCTTCCGTCGGCTTGCGATCCGGCGTCTTCGCGGTCTGAGCCTGTGGCGGCTTCGGCTTGGCTTCCGGCGCGGGAACCTTGTCTGGCAGCTTCGGCGTCTGGGCGTCGGGCGATTCAGCCTGCTTTTCGATGGCTTCCGCCACCGGATCAGGCTTCACTTCCTGCTTTTCTGCCGGCTTGGTCTGGACTTCCGTCGCAGGAACCGGCGTCGGCTTCGTCTCCGGCTTCTGTTCCGGTTTCGGATCAGGCTTCGGTTCCGGCTTCTTCACCGGTTCCGGTTGCGCTTTCGGTTCTTCCGCTGCCTCGATTGGCTTCGCCTTTGCGTCAGGCTTCGGCGGCGTCTGGGTATCAATTTCCTGATCGCCAAAATTCTCGGCGTTTGGGACAGTCTGCGGTTTGGTTGTCGGCACGGGAGCCGACTTTTCCTTCATGGGCGCGGTCTTTTCGCCCTGCTGGATTTGCGTCATCGACTCGATCGGTACGATATCGACCGGAAATGATTCCGAATCCTGCACGTCGAAAGCCTTCGGCGAGGAAAACGAAACCACTGCCAGCGCGACCGCAACGGCATGCAAGGCAACAGAAGATGTCAGGCCAGCCTTCATGATGGCGTCAGCTATCCTGCTCCTGGAGGGTCACGAGGCCGATATTCTTGAAACCGGCGGCGGAAATGCGGGCCATGACTTTCATGACGGTGCCGTAATCGGCAGCCTTGTCACCACGCACGAAAATGCGCTCTTCATAGCCTGTCTTGGCGATGGCCTGGAGTTTCGGCACCACTTCTTCGATCGGAATTTCAGTTTCCTGCAGGAATATCTTGCCTTCGCTATTGACCGAAACGGTGATCGGCTGCGTGTCGGCGTTCATGGCCTTGGCCTGGGTGTCGGGCAGATCAATTGGCACGCCAACAGTCAGCAATGGTGCGGAGACCATGAAGATGATGAGGAGAACAAGCATAACGTCGACGAACGGTGTGACGTTGATTTCGCTCATCAATGCTGGTCTGCGACCACGCCTGCGGCGCCCGCCCGACTGCATTCCCTGATTTCCTACTGACATGCCCATTGCAAGATTCCCGAAGGCTGAAATTACACTCGATGCTTGAAGCCGCTTAGTTACGCGGCGTCAGCTTCTCATCAATTTGGCGCGACAGTATGGCGGAAAATTCATCCGCAAAGCCTTCCAGCCGCCCACCGATCTTGCCCGCGTCTGCCGACAGCTTGTTATAGGCAATAACGGCAGGAATAGCGGCGAGAAGACCGATTGCCGTTGCCAGAAGCGCTTCGGCGATACCTGGCGCCACGACGGCAAGACTGGTGTTCTTGGAAGCGGCGATTGCCTGGAACGAGGTCATGATACCGACAACCGTACCAAACAGGCCGATGAAGGGGGCTGCCGAACCGATGGTCGCCAGAAAGCCCAGACGCGAGTCGAGCTTTTCACTTTCACGCGCCAGCGCGACATCCATGGCCTTGTCGATGCGCATCTGGAGGCCGATGGGCGAGCGGGCGCCCTTCTCGAACGATTTCTTCCATTCACGCATCGCAGCCATGAAGATGGACGCCATGCCAGTGGTGCGGCGTTCACCGAGATTGCGATAGAGTTCCTCCAGCGACTGGCCGGACCAGAAGGTCTGCTCGAAGCGATCAATCGCGCGCCGCGCCCGTCCGTAAGCAATCGTCTTGTCCACGATGATAGCCCAGGTCCAGATCGAGGCGAACAGCAGGCCAAGCATAACCAGCTTGACGACCCAGTTCGCCTGCATGAACAGGCCCCAGAGGGTAACATCGGCGGCGGGGGCCGCTAACGCAACATTTTCCATCGATCTACCGTCCTCGAATCCAAACGCCCGGCCACATGACCGGGCGGTATCGCAAATCCGTTACTCAACGTCTGAAAACAGACGCTCCAAACCTGCGCAGCTTTTCATTTGAAGCCGTACCTGCCCGACGAGCGGTCGACACTTCGTTCCGCAACCGCCATTCCCGGATTTCAACTTTAAATCCATCACGCGCTTGTTACGGTTAATTTTGGTGAAAGGAAGGCGCTGCGCTTCATGCCTGCCTCTCCACCGATTCCGTCAGGGTGATTAATGGAATATTATGGTTAAAGATGCGTTAGCATTCGCCCAAATAGGCATATTTGCCGGTAGCGCATCGATTTTCGCATAGAGCATTCCAGCGGAGGCAGTCTGTGGAACCGTATCGGGACTCAGTCCTTGCGGCGGCTGGTAAAGGCTTCCCGCCACTCGTCGGGAATGCGGCGCGGATGGCCTTCTTTGGTTATCATCACGGCCTCTACCTTCGCCTCCGAAAGCAGACGCTCGCCACAGGTAATCTTCTGCGCCATGATAACTCGCGCGCCACGAATTTCGCTGACGCGGGTTTCAATCAGAATAAGGTCGTCCATCTTCGCGGGAGATTTATAATCGATCTCCATGCGGCGAACGACCCAGACCATTTCTTCCCCGAGCGCGCCTTCGGCCAATTCGATATGATGAACGTCTTGCAGGCGCAGGAAATCCGTGCGTCCGCGTTCATAGAATTCCAGATAGCGACCGTGATAGACGAAGCCGGAAAAATCCGTATCGGCATAATAAATGCGCGCATAGAGCAGATGTGCGCCGTCTTTCAGTTCGCCTGATACGGCAGCCTGCGCCAATTGTTCCTGTCGTTCCGTCATTCGTCTTCCATGAAGAGACCGTATTGCGACTGCTGGATGATTTCAGCAGGCGCAGGCAATCCGAGATGCTGCCATGCGACGGCCGTCAAAACGCGACCGCGCGGCGTGCGCTGCAGGAAACCCTGCTGGATCAGATAGGGTTCGATAATGTCTTCAATTGCGTCACGCGGCTCTGACAGACCGGCAGCGATGGTTTCGATACCGACCGGACCACCGCCGAAATTACGCGCAATGATATTGAGATAGCGCCGGTCAAGCTGATCCAGCCCGCGATTGTCCACTTCAAGACGTGACAGCGCCTCATCGGCGATCTTGCGATCAATGACATCGGCTCCTGCAACCAGCGCGAAATCACGCACGCGGCGCAACAACCGTCCGGCAATACGCGGTGTGCCGCGCGAACGGCGGGCGACTTCCAGCGCACCATCCGGCGAAATACCCATCTGCATGATGCGCGCACCACGCCGCACGATATATTCCAGTTCCTCAACCGTATAGAAATTGAGCCGTGTCGGAATGCCGAAACGGTCCCGCAACGGCGTGGTCAAAAGCCCGAGACGGGTCGTTGCAGCAACGAGCGTGAACTTGGCAAGATCAATCTTCACCGAACGTGCAGCAGGCCCTTCGCCGATGATGAGATCGAGCTGGAAATCCTCCATGGCCGGATAGAGGATTTCTTCCACAGCCGGGCTCAGGCGATGAATTTCATCGATGAACAGAACGTCGCGCTCTTCCAGATTGGTCAGCAGAGCCGCAAGATCGCCCGCCTTGGCAATGACCGGGCCGGATGTGGAGCGGAAATTGACGCCCAGTTCCTTGGCCATGATCTGCGCCAGCGTTGTCTTGCCAAGACCTGGAGGGCCAACGAACAGGACGTGGTCAAGCGCCTCGCCCCGCACTTTGGCGGCCTCGATAAAGACTTTCAGATTGGCGCGCGCAGACGCTTGGCCGACAAAATCGTCAAGCGTCTGCGGGCGCAGCGTATTGTCTTCGTCTACGCGTCTATCGGCATCGATGAGAGGGTTGCGGTCGCTCATGCCTTCCTCCTCGCATGAACATATCGCTCAGGCAAGTAAATCACCGCGACAATTCCTTTAGACCCAGGCGGATGAGCTTGGCCGAATCGGCATTCTCTCCCGCTTCCTTCAGAGCAGCGGCGACGGCATTGGCGGCCTGATCACGCGAATAGCCGAGATTGGAAAGCGCCGACACCGCATCGGCAACCGGCGCCGGAGCAGCGCCCGCGCCAAGTTCCTGCTTGAGCCCGATCGTGCCGCTCGCATCACCGGCGAAGGCAGGCGCCTTGTTCTTGAGTTCGGTCACGATGCGCTCAGCAACCTTCTTGCCGACACCCGGCGCGCGCGAAACCATGGCGATGTCGCGCAATGCGATCGCATTGGCGAGTTCTGATGGAGACAAAGTGCCAAGCACGGCCAGAGCCACTTTCGCGCCAACGCCCTGCACATTCTGCAACAGGCGGAACCATTCGCGCTCAAGCTGATTGGCAAAACCATAAAGGCGGATCATGTCCTCGCGAACATAGGTTTCGATAAACAGGATGGCCGCCTCACCCGCACCACCAAGATTACCCAGCGTCCGTGCCGAACAAAACGCAACATAGCCAACACCATGGACGTCGATGACGGCATGATCCTCGGCAATTTCATCGATCACACCCTTGAGCTTACCGATCATGGCCACCTACGCGATAAGTTGTTGCAACCGGCGCGCACTTGCGATGCTTTGCCGGTGATGCGCATGACAAATGGCGATGGCCAACGCATCGGCAGCATCGCTCGTATCGAACGATGCACGCGGCATCAGGACCTTCACCATCATATGGATTTGCTGCTTTTCACCGTGCCCGACGCCGATTACAGCCTTCTTCACGGCATTCGGCGCGTATTCGGCAACCGGCAGTCCGGCCTGCGCGGGTGCCAGCAACGCAATGCCGCGCGCCTGACCAAGCTTGAGCGTCGCCGTTGCGTCCTTGTTGACGAAGGTGTGTTCGACCGCCGCCTCATGCGGCATATATTCATGCAGGACTTTGGAAAGCCCTTCATGCAACTGGCAGAGGCGTGATGCGAGATCCATCTCGGCATTCGAGGTCACAGTCCCCGAACCGATGAAATGCAGTGAATTGCCCAACGATTCGACAATGCCCCAGCCGGTACGGCGCAGGCCCGGATCGATACCAATGATGCGAATCGTTTCTTTCATAAGCGAACCCTATCCTCAGACGGATTCACTTGACAGCAGAAAAGTGAACAAAAGAGAAACATGCGCCATGAAGGGCGCATATGATCAGTTGTTATGAAGCGCCGAAAGCGGTCTTGAGCAATACGATCTGTTCGGAAACCGGGTTGCCACGCGGAACGCCCTGCAGCGAAACCACTTCACCGTAAACTTCGCGATCCATGCGGCGCACACGCGCCTGAAGGCGCATGGAACGTTCAACCAGTTCCATGAATGCGGCAGGCAGTTCAGACCAGCCCTGCGCAATTTCGCCCGCCGACGGTGTATCAAGACGCACCTTGGCCTTTTCGGCGGAAACCTGCTGGCGGGTCATTTCACCACTGCGTGCTGCGCGCTGGAGCAACAGCCAGGAAGCAATCTGCATCAGGCGCGTCGTCAGACGCATTGATTCGGCGGCATAGAGCGTCGCAGCCACGCGCGAAAGATTGCGCGCATCCTCACGGCCTTCGCCGTCGAGATAGCTCGCAGCTTCCTCGACCATGTCCATGCCTTCGGCGTAGATCGGCTTGAACGAATCCGAGAAGACCATGCGCTCCGCGAGGCTGATCATATTGCTCGGCATCTGACCCTGTTCGCTAATCACTGCTCTGCCACCTTGCATGACCGCCTGTATCGGCGGCCCATTCCGTTGCCATATACGTCCAGTGGGATTTGCCGGACGGATACGAATAAAACCATTTAACCGCTGTTCGACCATGGGGGAGGCTGAGACGGAACAGCTACGCTAAACAAGTCCACGATAAACTGCACCTTCATGCACTGTCGCGCAAGTTTATGTTTAACATTCGGTTAACATTTTCAGAGGCTTTTGATGAAAGCTTGTAAATAGAACGGATTGGGCAGTCATTCCGTTCCGCGCGCCTGCATGTGGAAATCGATATTTCCTCAACGTGCAGCAAAAAGCGCATAAAAAAAGAGCCGCGATGGCGGCTCTCAGGAGTTTAACAGGGAGGCGTCAAACAGAGTGGCTAAACCACCCGGTAAGAATCCAGCCGAACTGGATGTAAACCATTTAACATTCTTAAGATTAATGAATGGTTAATTTCTGCGCGGCGCTGTGGATAATCTCGCGCAAACAGGCGCTTTTCTCTCAAGGAAGAGCCGCCCTGAATGGGCGGCTGATCAGTGGTGAGTGTTAATAACGCTGCATCGCAGGCTTCGAGCTTGAGGCAACCTGGATCTTGACAGGCTCGGCAGCGGGAACAGCGGCTTTTGCCGAAGCGGTTGCGCCCTTCTTGCTCCAACCGATGGTTGGCAGCCATTCAAGATAATAGGCCAGCGCGAACTGCATGACGATGCCGGTTGCAATCAGCAGCGTGTCATAAGGCAGGCCACCAGGATTAACGAGCTTCATCACCTGTGCGACCATTGCCAGCAACGTACCGGCAATAAAGACCGGCAAGGAATGCTTGCCGAGAATCGCCAGCGGATTATCTGGCGCAGTCCGGGCAATGTTGTTCAGCGTCGGCACAACAGCGATGAGATAGGCAATCGCCAGTACATGCAGCAGGCGCGGGCCAGACAGGAAGGTCTTGTCGAAGCCGGTGAGGACCATTGGCATGCCCATCGATGCATCGATACCCCAGAGCGGGATGCGCACCCATGCCAGCGCCAGCACGAGATAGCCGACGGCAAGGCCTATCAGCAGCGGATGCTTCGGCAGTTCACCACCGCGACGTACATGCATCACGCCCGCAATACCGATCGCGAACAGGAACTGCCACGACAGCGGATTGAGGAACCAGACGCCTTCGGTCGGATAGTTGACCGGCGCAACGTGATAGAGGCCCGACAGGAACCAGACCGTGCCAGAAACACCGAGCATGAGCGGCAGGCTGATGCGCGCCAGCAGAAGCAGGATCGGGGTCAGAACCAGCATCACGGCATACATCGACAGAATGTTGTTATAGCCGAGCTGGTGGCCCATCGTGACGATGCCGAACAGCGCCTCGACCGGATGCTTGACCAGCGGCGCGATATTGATCTGCGTCAGCAGTTCCGAACGTTTCAGGAAGATGGCCGCAGAGGCGAAAATGGCGATGGTCGCCATGGTCGTCATGATATGCGTTGTATAAAGCACGCCAGCGCGGCGCCACATCTTCAGCGACAGGAGCAGGCGATTGCCGGGAGCGAATTTCGATCCATAGGCCAGCGCCACAGCCATGCCGGAAATGAGCACGAAAGCCTCAGCAGAATCGGAGAAGCCCAGATTCTTGTGCGTGAAATGCTCATAGATTGTGCCGGGCACATGGTTGATGAAGATCGTTAGCAGCGCAAGCGCACGGAAAACGTCGATACGCGTGTCGCGCATTTTCGTCGGTTGTGCGGGCAACGCTTCTCTAGCGGTCGCAATGTTCATTTACCAGCCTGCCTATCTTTGAAGGAAAGCGCCGGCACTTGGGATTGCGAGGCTTTCCAATCTTCTTCGTGTCATTCCGGATGGGTAACCGGAACAGTTTCACACGTTCTGCCGGGGCGTTCGATGCCCGGTCTTGGTGTGGCTTATATACCCGTTAATCCCGGCAGAACCGGGTTGGTTCCGATCAACTTTCGTTCCAGTGGATAACATTATGCCAGCCCGGACAGGCGCAAACCGGAGAGTGTTTCGCCAATGAATACTTGCCGAAGCGCGGTTGCGTCGCATAAATGCGATAAAACAAATAGATAGAGCGCCGTTTCCGTTTCCGGTAAACACAGTGCTTCTATTGCCCGAATTCCATCACGTTTTTCCCGTTAGGCTTGGCTCATGAACACGCCCGCTCACCAGACTGAAATCGAACGCTGCCGCATCGTGCTGGTTGCGCCTCCGCTTGCCGACGGCGCGGCTCTTGCAAAGCTTTTGACGGCTGCGCTCTCGGGCGGTGACGTCGCAAGCGTCATTCTCGACACCGGCGATCTCGACGAAGCCACTTTTCAGGCCATGGCCGAAAAAGTCATCCCCGTCATTCAGGAAAAAGGCGCCGCCGCGCTTATCCTGAATGATACGCGCATCGCGGGCCGGGTCGGGGCAGACGGCATTCATATCGAAGGCAAAGCTGCCGATCTGGCAGATGCCATCGAAAAACATACGCCGAAGATGATTGTCGGCACCGGCAATCTGCGTGACCGCCATGGTGCGATGGAGATCGGCGAATTGCAGCCCGACTATGTCTTTTTCGGCAAGATCGGCGCGGATAACAAGCCGGACGCCCATCCGCGTAACCTGTCGCTGGCCGAATGGTGGTCGCAGATGGTGGAAATTCCCAGCATCGCGCAAGCCGGAAGCACGCTGGAAAGCATCATCCCCGCAGCCGAAACCGGCGCGGATTTCGTTGCGCTCGGTCGGGCGGTCTTCGACGCCGAAGACCCTGCAAAAGCTGTCGCGGAAGCCAACCGGCTTCTCGATGAGAACGCGCCACGCTTTGAAAACTGATCCCTTCATCAAGGTCTTGCCGATGCCTATGAAGAACAAACTTCTTCTCGCTGCAATTCTGACATTCGCGCTGCCGGTCCTGCCTGCTCTGTCAGCAAGCGAGCCGGAGCACGGTCAGAAGGAGAGCCAGCAGGGTAATCACAAGGACAAGAAGGCCGACAAGCCAGTCGGGCCAGCCAAGCCGGTGATGCTGCCGCAACCGGCAACCACCGAACCGATGCCCCACATCGATCCGAGCCGTTTCGGCGACAAGCCCGCGGACGAGGCATTTGGCGCATTTCAACGCGGCCTCTATCTGACCGCTTTCAATCTGGCCAAGCCGCAGGCTGAAAAAGGCGATCCGGCTTCACAGGCGCTCATCGCAGAGATTTATGCACGCGGCCTCGGTATCCCCGCCAATCAGAAACTGGCGGCGGAATGGTACGAGAAGGCGGCCAAAAACGGTGTTGTCGAGGCGCAATTCCGCTATGCGGCACTTCTGCTTCAGGGCACCTACACCACGAAGGACCCGGTCAAGGCCGAGGAGCTGATGAAGAAGGCAGCCGAAGGCGGCAATGCCATGGCGCAGTTCAACTACGGCCAGATGCTGATGGTGAAGACACCCGGCAAGCCGGGCATCGACCTCGCCTTCCCCTTGTTCGAGAAGGCAGCCGAAGCCAAACTGGCCGACGCACAATATGCGCTCAGCCAGATTTATGCCAACGGTACGCCTGCCATTCCGCGTGACGACAAGAAGGCACGGGTCTATCTTCTGCTCGCAGCCGCACAAGGTTACGATACGGCGCAGTTCGATCTCGGCCGCTGGCTGATCGAGGGGCGCGGCGGCGACCGCGACTATGAACAGGGTTTCGGCTGGATGCGTCTTGGTGCCCAGCGCGGCATGGTGATGGCGCAGGCCTGGCTTGCCCGTCTCTATCGCGACGGCATCGGCACCGAAGGCGATCTCGTCAAGGCTGCGGCCTGGTATATTGTTGCCCAACGCGCCGGTTTTCGTTCGCCGGACCTCAACGACATGATGGACGGACTGGCGGACGACCAGATCAAGCAGGCCATAGAAACCGCCAACAATCTGCGCGTTCGCTGATTTTTGGGCGAATTTTCTGGCCCGACCGGCTCTCTTTTCGTGCTCAGGCTTGCGCCAAGCGCCTTTTTATGGTCTTGAGACGCCGATTATCGTGGTTCGAGTATAAGGCAGGTGCGCAATCTCCGGAACAAAACCGGACGGTTGCCTTTTCGTCGTCATGCACCGGACCGCACATGGTTTCACATTTTCATTCCGGATCAAGCTCATGAAGATCAATGGTAACGAAATCCGCCCCGGCAATGTCATCGAACATGCTGGCGGCCTGTGGGTTGCGGTCAAGACCAACGCCGTCAAGCCTGGCAAGGGCGGCGCCTATAATCAGGTCGAACTGAAGAACCTCATCAACGGCACCAAGCTCAACGAACGTTTTCGCGCTGCTGAAACCGTGGAGCGCGTTCGTCTGGAGCAGAAGGATTTCTCGTTCCTCTACGAACAGGGCGAAGCGCTGATCTTCATGGACACCGAATCCTACGAACAGCTTGAGCTGGCCAAGGATTTCGTCGGCGACCGCGCTGCTTTCCTGCAGGACGGCATGATGGTCACGGTCGAACTTTACGAAGAAAAGCCGATCGGCATCCGCCTGCCGGATCAGGTCACGCTTGCCATCACGGAAGCTGATCCGGTCGTCAAGGGCCAGACCGCTGCATCTTCCTACAAGCCGGCTGTGCTTGAAAACGGTATCCGTATCCTCGTTCCGCCGTTCATCGCATCAGGCGAACGCGTGATCGTTGATACCAACGAACTGACCTACGTCAGCCGCGCTTAATACGAAAAACGAGATCTGCGGCGCCCCGTATAGGGCGCTGCATAATCCATGTCGCAAAGATTGCGACCGTTCTTTCTCAGATCGCTCAATTCCCCGACTGTCCGCCAAACATGTTTCTGGCTGGATGTTCGACCTTCTGTTTATGATTAACTGCTTGATCCCCTTCAAAATCCACGCTTCGGGATCGTGCTTACAAGGACAATGAAATGGCCCGCTCAGCCCTTCTCAACGTTATGGTACAGGCCGCTATGAAGGCCGGCCGCAGCCTCGCTCGTGATTTTGGTGAAGTCCAGAATCTCCAGGTTTCTCTTAAGGGCCCAGGCGACTATGTCAGCCAGGCAGACCGCCGCGCCGAACAGATCGTCTATACGGAATTGAGCCGCGCCCGCCCGGATTACGGCTTCCTGATGGAAGAATCCGGCGAGGTTGAATCCAAGGACGGACAGCATCGCTGGCTGGTCGACCCTCTCGACGGCACCACGAATTTCCTGCACGGCATTCCGGTTTTCGCAGTCTCCATCGCTCTCGAGCGTCAGGGACAGATCGTCGCCGGCGTGATCTACAATCCGGCCATGGACGAGCTTTACACCGCAGAACGCGGCGGCGGCGCATTCCTCAATGACCGTCGCCTGCGCGTCGCATCGCGCAACAAGCTGGTTGATTCCGTCATCGGCACCGGCATCCCTCATCTGGGTCGCGGCCATCACGGCCATTATCTGGTCGAACTGCGCAATGTCATGGCCGAAACCGCAGGCATTCGCCGCATGGGCGCCATTGCACTCGACCTCGCCTATGTTGCAGGCGGTCGTCTGGATGGTTTCTGGGAAGATGGCATGCATCCGTGGGATATCGGCGCGGGCATCCTGATGGTTCGCGAGGCTGGCGGCTTTGTCTCGGACAAAAACGGCGGACAGGATATGTTCAGCAACCAGACGATCATTGCTGGCAACGAAGCCATTCACGGCGCACTTCTTAAGACAATCAAGAAGCCGATCTGAAATACTAACACGTTGGCAGAAATTCTGATGTCCGAATAGACATGAGGCCGAGCGTTTAAGTGCTCGGCCTCTCTTGCAACTCAAATAAAAACTATTATCCGCTAATATATTGCAGCGCCTTACCAACAGCTTCAAATATTTGACCAACAATTTTCAACCAAAACATAATGCCCTCCATTTATTTAAGTGAAGCACAAATATATTATATCAACTTCTGTTTCTTAAAATCGCAACCATTTATTTATTAATTGGCAGCAACAAAGTTAAAATTTAAATCAGTAATACTAAACAATATTCACCACGCCGATGCAGATTTAAACCGTCCGCGGCCAATCGATAAACGTTAGCAAAAACGAAGGCAGATTCTTGTCTCGAAGAGAACGGTGCCCATGGGCAGTATTGCCGTTATTTATCGCTACACATAGGCACAAAGCCTCCGGAATTTCCGTGTAGGCGGATTCCACTACCGCTCGGAATGCAGTAGGCTCCCGATATGGACCCCAATATGGACAAAGCCATGGAGCGCAACGCATGAGCGATTTGAGAGTTTCCCGGGACCGTCTGGACGAGGGACGCGATTATGACCCCTACCGCCTGTCGAGCCCGCGTATTGTCATTCTCACCATGGCGATCTTCCTTATTATTGTAGCATTCCTGGCTGCAATTCTGATGCGGCAGATTCATACGTTCTTCGTTACCAATCCCGGTCTCAACGGTCTTATTCTTGGTGTTCTACTAGTCGGCATCCTGCTGGCCTTCGGACAGGTCCTGCGCCTTCTCCCCGAGATCCGCTGGGTCAACTCATTCCGCGACGGCGATCGTGAAGGCACCACACGCCCGCCTGTCCTGCTCGCACCCATGCGCGCCCTGATCGGCCGCCGCCAGTCGATGGCGCTTTCCACTGCATCCATGCGTTCGATCCTCGATTCCATCGCAACACGCCTCGATGAAAGCCGGGATATATCGCGCTATCTGATCGGACTTCTGGTCTTTCTCGGTCTTCTCGGCACGTTCTGGGGCCTTCTGGAAACGGTTGGTTCCATCGGGCGCACCATTCAGACACTTGATCCGAATTCCGGCAGTACCGGCGACGTTCTCGATGCACTGAAGGCAGGCTTGCAGGCGCCGCTTTCCGGCATGGGCACGGCTTTCTCGTCATCGCTGTTCGGCCTCTCGGGTTCACTGATCCTTGGCTTCCTCGATCTTCAGGCGGGCCGCGCGCAAAACCGCTTTTATACGGAATTGGAAAACTGGCTTTCTTCAGTCACCGATCTCGGTTCGGATACCGGAGCCGATCAGAATGGCGGCACTGAAGAAATCCGCGTTCTGGCCGACAGGCTGCAGAACCTGCATGGTGGCGATGCTTCCACGCAGCGCACCACGGCAGCGCTGGCCAATCTTGCCGAAGGCATACAGGGCCTTGTCAAGAACATGCGCAGTGAACAGCAGATCATGCGTGACTGGGTGGAAAAGCAGGCCGACGAGCAGAAGGCCATCCGCCAGACGCTCGACCGTCTCACCAAGGCCATCGGCGAGCGTTCGCACGACCGCAAATCCGACCGCTCGGACAAGGCGGAGTAAGCCGCCATGTCCCTCGCCCGCAACCGCCGCTCGCAGAGGCATGTCGATTACTGGCCGGGCTTCGTCGATGCCTTGACGACGCTGCTGCTCGCAATCATGTTCCTGCTCACCGTCTTCGTGCTGGCGCAATTCCTGCTCAGCCGCGAGGTCAACAACAAGGACAGCGTGCTTGCACGCCTCAACAGCCAGATACAGGAATTGACTCAGCTTCTGTCGCTGGAGCGCAGCAATTCGCAGGACATGCAGGACACCATCGCCAATCTGCAGGCTTCGCTGTCCAGCGCGGAAAGTGAGCGTTCGCGTCTGCAAAGCCTTTTGAGCGAAGGCAGTGGCGCAGGTGCCGCAGCCGAAAAACGTGCCGGTGAACTGTCCGAAAGCCTTGATGCCGAAAAGCAGGTCAGCGCCCGCGCGCTCAGTCAGGTGGAACTGCTGAACCAGCAGATTTCAGCGCTTCGCCGCCAGATCGCTGCACTTGAAGATGCGCTCAACGCTTCTGAAAGTCGCGACCGGGAATCGAACGCCAAGATCGCCGATCTCGGGCGCCGCCTGAATGTGGCATTGGCGCAGCGCGTGCAGGAGCTGAACCGCTATCGTTCCGACTTTTTCGGACGCCTGCGCGAAATCCTGTCGGACAAGGAGAATATCCGTATTGTCGGCGACCGCTTCGTTTTCCAGTCGGAAGTTCTTTTCCCAACGGGTTCGGCGGATATCAATCCGGCCGGTCAGGACGAGATGAAGAAACTTGCCGATGCGGTGATCCAGCTCAATCAGGAAATCCCGGATGACATCAACTGGGTACTGCGTGTCGACGGTCACACGGATAATGTGCCTCTGACTGGCACGGGACGCTTCCGCGACAACTGGGAGCTTTCATCAGCTCGCGCAACCGCAGTGGTCAAATTCCTGATCGCCAATGGCGTCCCCGCCAACCGGCTCGTCGCAGCAGGTTTCGGGGAATATCAGCCGCTTGACGCCTCCGACACACCCGATGCCCGATCCAAGAACCGGCGCATCGAGTTGAAGCTGACCGAACGCTAGGAAGAAATGACGGGAGGGCAAAGCCCTCCTGTTTCACTTCGCAGCGAACGCTCCAGCACCTGCCTCGAATTGCAGCTTGGCAAGACGGGCATAGATACCGCCCTTTTCGACAAGGCTTTGATGTGTGCCTTCTTCGACAATATGGCCATGGTCGAGCACGAGAATGCGGTCGGCCTTGAGCACCGTCGCGAGACGGTGCGCGACGACAAGCGTCGTGCGATCAGCCATAAGGCTGTCCAGAGCCTTTTGCACCAGCATCTCACTTTCGGCATCCAGCGCCGATGTCGCTTCGTCAAGAAGAAGGATGGGGGCTGCCCGCAGGATTGCTCGCGCAATGGCGATGCGCTGGCGCTGGCCGCCCGAAAGCGTCACACCGCGTTCACCCACTTCCGTATCATAGCCCTTGTCGAGCGCCATGATGAAATCATGCGCAAGGGCTGCCTTTGCCGCTGCCACAATCTCCTCGTCGCTGGCTCCGGGTCTACCGAAGGCGATGTTTTCCCGCACGCTGGTAGCGAAAATCGCGACGTCCTGCGGCACGGTTGAGATGCGCGCGCGAACGGCTTGCGGATCGGCGTCAGGCAAAGCCACGTCGTCGATCAGTATCTTGCCTGACTGCGGATCGTAATAGCGCATGACAAGCGCGAAGATCGTGCTCTTGCCCGCACCCGAGGGGCCGACAATCGCAACGGTTTCACCGGGCTTCACGGTGAAGCTGATACCGTTGAGCGACGGCGCATCCGGTCGCGTTGGATAGGAGAAATGCACGGAATCAAACACAATCTCGCCGCGTGGTGGCACCGGCATGGCAACAGGCTTCAAAGGCGCGGCAATATCCGGCTGTTCGTCCAGAATTTCGACGAGCCGCTCTGTCGCACCCGCCGCCTGCGCCAGTTCCCCACCCACTTCCGACAAGGCACCGAAGGAACTGCCTGCAAACACCGCGTAAAGCACGAACTGTCCGAGTGTACCGGCAGACATCGTGCCGGCCAGCACATCACGCGAACCGAACCAGAGCACTGCAACAATGCTGGAGAAGATCAGGAAAATTGCAAAGGCAGTCAGGATTGCGCGCGCCTGAATGGAGGAACGCGCTGCCTGGAAGGCTTTTTCCACCGCGCCGCCGAAACGCCCGACCACCATGTTCTCATTGGTGAAGGCCTGCAGCGTACGCATCGCGCCAATCTGTTCACTGGCATAGGCATTGGCCTTCGCCAGCATGTCCTGCGTCATACGGGAACGGCGACGCACCGAGCGTCCAAAGGCAATGAGGGGCACAACGATGATCGGAATGGCGGCAATGACCAGCGCAGAAAGCTTCGGGCTCGTGACAACCATCATCGCCAGTGCGCCGATACCCAGAATCATGTTGCGCAGCGCGACAGAGGCCGTAGCGCCCACCACGGACTTGATCTGCGTCGTGTCGGACGACAGGCGCGAAACGATTTCACCGGACTGCGACCGATCGAAGAATTCCGGTGAGAGCGCCGTCACATGGGAGAAGACCGCATTGCGCAGATCGGCAACCACCCGCTCGCCGAGCGAAATCACGAAGAAATAGCGCAGACCCGACGCCAGCGCGAGGATGAGCGCCAGCAACACGAGCATGCCGAAGTAATTATTGACGAAGATTGCATTCGAACCCGTAAAGCCATGATCGATCATGCGACGCAGCGCAACAGGCACGGCAAGGGTCGTTACAGCGGCCAGCACCAGCGAAAAGAGTGCCCCTGCAACCAGGACCCTATAGGGTGCCAGAAACGGCATCATCCTCTTCAACGGCTTCAGCGAGCGGCGTTTGCGACTTTCTTCTGCAGTCAATTCGTGATTCATATCAATTTCAGTATCCCGGTCGGCCATTCTTGTGTTTGCGCCCTTGTTATTGCCGTGCGCCTGATGTATAGGCTCGCCAACCCTTTTGGAAGCCGTTGCCTATAGGTAATGGGTCTTCATATCTGCCATTGGGCGAAAGTGCCGCAGTTTCGATAGTCAAGGCTGCGCTTTTCACCCCAGACTTTCAGGATTGAGAAGATGAAAGCCAATATCCATCCCGACTACCACACCATCAAGGTCGTGATGACCGATGGCACCGAATACATGACCCGCTCGACCTGGGGCAAGGAAGGCGATACGATGAACCTCGATATCGACCCGACCACCCATCCGGCCTGGACGGGCGGTTCGCAGACCCTGCTTGATCGCGGTGGTCGCGTTACGAAGTTCAAGAACCGTTTCGGCAATCTCGGCATCTAATCCGATATTGCATCTGGTTGAAAAGCCCCGCTCTGGCGGGGTTTTTTATTGCCCAAAATTCGCATCATCAGGACACAAAAAATCCCGGTCAAAACCGGGATTTTTATAAGTAAGCCTGGAGTGGCCGATCAGGCGCTCAGCTTTTCCATCACTTCGTCGCTGACTTCGAAGTTCGTGTAGACGTTCTGCACGTCGTCATCGTCTTCGAGCACGTTGAGAAGCTTGAGAACCGAACGCGCCTTTTCCTCGTCCAGCTCAGTATTGGTCTGCGGCTTCCAGATCGTCTTGATCGATTCGGCTTCACCCAGAGCGGCTTCCAAAGCCTTCGACACTTCGCCGATATCTTCGAACGCGCAGATGATGACGTGTTCTTCTTCACCAGACTGCACATCGTCAGCGCCAGCTTCGATGGCTGCTTCCATGACCTTGTCGGCATCGCCAACGGACGCCTTGTAGACGATTTCGCCGACGCGGTCGAACATGAAGGACACCGAACCGGTTTCGCCCAGTGCACCGCCCGATTTCGTAAAGGCTGCGCGCACATTCGATGCAGTACGATTGCGATTGTCCGTCAGCGCTTCCACGATGACCGATACGCCGCCGGGGCCACGGCCCTCGTAGCGCACTTCATCATAATTTTCGCCGTCATTACCGGCCGCCTTCTTGATGGCGCGCTCGATATTGTCCTTCGGCATGGACTGCGCCTTGGCGTTCTGGATCGCCAGACGCAGGCGCGGGTTCATTGTCGGGTCAGGCAGACCCTGCTTGGCAGCGACGGTGATTTCGCGTCCGAGCTTGGAAAACATTTTCGACCGCACCGCATCCTGACGGCCCTTGCGGTGCATGATATTCTTAAACTGTGAATGGCCGGCCATGGCACCCCTGTTCTGTTTAAAATGCTGTGCACGGAGAAAGCGTCACGCATGAAACAGAGATCAAGCAGAGAAGGGCCACAGGTTGGGCCACAGTGCTTTCCGTGCAGAATGGCGGCGTTATAAGGAATTCAGGCCCATTCGTCCAGCAAAAGCGCCGTCTCCCTCGAATCTCTGTCAATAAAAGCAATATTGCTCGACCCGTCAGGCAAAGCAGATTATCTATAAATTCATGATTCAGCCCGCCCAGAACACTCCCAGCGAAACCATCGCAGCCCGTATCAGCCGCATTCTTGCCGACCGCATCATTGCGGGCGAGATAGAACCCGGCATGAAACTGCGACAGGATCACATTGCCGAAGAATTCGAGACCAGCCATGTGCCGGTGCGCGAAGCATTCCGGCGACTGGAGGCTCAAGGGCTTGCCGTTTCCGAACCCCGGCGCGGCGTCCGGGTCGCATCATTCGACATCGGCGAGATCAGGGAAGTGGCAGAGATGCGGGCCGCTCTGGAAGTTCTGGCGCTGCGCCATGCAGCCCCGCACATCACGCAGGCAACGCTCGATGCCGCCGAACAGGCCACACTGGAAGGCGACAAGTCACGCGATGTCAGAAGCTGGGAAGACGCCAATCGCCGCTTCCATCGGCTCATCCTCGAACCATGCAAGATGCCGCGCCTGCTTGCAGCCATCGACGATCTTCACGCTGCCAGCGCCCGGTTTCTCTTCGCGACCTGGCGGTCGGAATGGGAAACCCGCACCGATCACGACCATCGCGCCATATTGCAGGCGCTGCGCCAGAACGATGTCGAGAGCGCAGTGACCATCCTCGCTCGTCATGTACAATGGATCGGACACCGTCCGGTCAAGACCGCATCGGGCAAGACTCGCGATTCGTTTGCGATTGTCGGTTGATCAGGCGCTTTCACAGATAAGCACCTCTTTTTCATCGTCGCCATTCTGGTCACTCGTGCAGATTTTCATCTGCACAACAGGGTCTCTGCGCGCGGCTCCCACAGCTACGCGCCGTTCTGTTTGTACCGCCTCTTGCGTTTATCGTCAGGAGCTTTAAGAAGATATAGATCGAATCTCAATTTTATCTATAATTTGAGGAAGCTATGACGACCATCACCCAGACGCGCCCATCCTTCAGCCCGCTCAATCTGGAATCCCGCTCCCCTGCGATGCGCCTTGCGGCCGTTGCGCTTGGCACGCTGGTTCTCGCCATCTCGTCGCAGATCGAAGTTCCGATGATTCCGGTTCCGATCACGCTGCAGACCCTGATCGTCCCGCTGATCGGCGCACTCTATGGCTGGCGTCTTGGCATGGCCACGGTTCTGGCCTGGCTCGGCGAAGCCATGCTCGGCCTTCCGGTTCTGGCTGGCGGCGCTGGCGGTCTTCCGCATTTTGCAGGCTCGACCGCAGGCTATCTCGTATCCTTCCCGATCATCGCCGCAATGACAGGCTATCTGGCCGAACGCGGCTGGAATGGTAACCGTGTCGGCTTCGCCTTCGTTTCGTTCCTTATCGCCAATGTGGTCTGTCTTGCTCTTGGCGCAGTCTGGCTGTCCAGCATCATCGGCGTTGAAAAGGCCATTGCCTTCGGCGTGACGCCGTTCCTCGTCGGCGCCCTTGTCAAGTCGGCCCTTGGTGCTGCGATCCTCAAGGCCATCGCCCGCGACGGCAAGGCCTGATCAAACAGGTGACCATACGCCTGCGCGGCCATCACCTCCTTTGCATGCTGACTTATGTCGGCAAAGGCTACAGCCCGGCTTTCGTCGAAAACTACGACAGGATTGCCGGGCGGCTGAGCGAGGGAGAAGATATTCTTCTCGTCGATGGCCCGGACGACATTTGCGCGCCCCTGCTCTGCGGGGGCGATTGTCATTGTTACCAAGCAAGTGTTCGCGAGCGCGACCGGCTGGCATTGGAGGCCGTAGGCGACCTGATCGGCCAGCGCCTTGCTACGCAGAACCGTTTCGGGCTCGACGCAGAGCGGCTTGCCTTAATGCGCGCCGCTTTCGCAGAAGGCACATTACGCAAAGCCTGCGAGCGTTGCGAGTGGTCAAACCTCTGCACGGGAATTGCCACGACGGACCAGTTTCACGGCGTTAAAATAACAAGGCCATCCGTCTCAGGATGAGACGGATGGCCTTGTTGCATATTGCTTTTTGTTACTGATTCTTGCGCTTTCGCCGCGCCAGCATGTTGAGCGCTTCGACCAGCGCCGAAAAGCCCATCGCAGCGTAGATGTAGCCCTTCGGGACGTGGAAGCCGAAACCATCAGCGATCAGCGTCATGCCGATCATCAGCAGGAAGCCCAGCGCCAGCATAACAATGGTCGGGTTCGCCGCGATGAACCGTGACAGCGGGTCGGCTGCAAGCAGCATGACGGTAACAGCTGCGACGACGGCAATGACCATAATGGCGATCTCATCAGTCATGCCGACAGCGGTGATGATCGAATCGACCGAGAAGACCAGATCGAGAATCAGAATCTGCACGATGGCAGCGCCCATGGTGAGCTGAACCGCCTTGCCACCGATATTTTCCTTGCCATCCTCGGGATCAACCGTGTGGTGGATTTCCTTGGTCGCCTTCCAGACAAGAAACAGGCCGCCAGCAATCAGGATGATGTCACGCCAGGAAAAGCCATGGCCGAACGCCTCGAAAATCGGGGCCTTGAGCTGGACGATGATCGAGATGGTGAAAAGAAGCGCCAGACGCAGAATGAGCGCCGCTCCGATCCCGAGGCGACGAGCGCGAGCTTGCTGTGAGGCAGGAAGCTTGTTGGTGAGGATCGAGATGAAGATCAGATTGTCGATACCGAGGACGACTTCCATCGTCACCAGCGTAACCAGCGCGGCCCAGCCGGCGGGGGTCGAAAGAAATCCCAGATACTCGGTAAAAAAATCCATTGAGTGGCGTCCCCTTGCGAAAAACTCGTTGCAAGGAGATAGGAACGCGAAAAGCCTGTTCAACCGGCAGAAAGCTGCCAGTTCAAAATAGCCACTCGATTGTAGATAACATCATACTTCGAGCTAAAATAAGACGTTATCGCCAGAATGCCGGAATGGTTTCTTCCAGATGCGCACCGATGCGCAAGGGGGCGGCCTTTTCTGCAAGCCCCGTGCGATCCGAAATCTCTATGCCCACGCCGCAGACGGTGGCCGGGCCATTCGCTGCCTCGAAACGCCCTTTCGGCACTTTCGACAGGAAACGATTGAGCGGCTCTTCCTTGTCCATGCCGAGCGAGGAATCGTAATCACCGCACATGCCGGCATCGGACATATAGGCCGTACCATTCCGCAAAATCTGGCAATCGGCGGTCGGGACATGCGTGTGCGTTCCGACAACAGCGCTGGCGCGACCGTCGACAAAATGACCGAAACACTGCTTTTCGCTCGTCGCTTCAGCATGGAAATCGAAGAACACAGCATCGGCCTGCTCGCCAAGCGGACAGGCTTCCAGAATTTTCTCGGCCGCGATAAACGGATCATCAAGATCGGGATGCATGAACACCCGGCCCATGACGTTCGATACCAGAACCCGGGCACCGTTTTTGGCGATATAAAGCCCCTCGCCTTTTCCGGCTGTGCCTTTCGGGAAGTTTGCCGGGCGCAGAAAGCGGTCTTCGCGCTTGGAGAAATCCAGTGCCTCGCGCTGATCCCATACGTGGTTGCCGGTCGTCACGACGTCGGCGCCCGCACGAATGGTATCGTGGAAAATCTCTTCCGTAATGCCAAAACCGCCCGCGGCGTTTTCGCCGTTGACGATTACGAAGTCCAGCTTCAGATCGGAAATCAGCCCCGGCAGTTTTTCATATACCGCGGTGCGGCCCGACCGGCCCACCATATCACCAAGAAAAAGCAATCTCATGAGAATGCCTTATAAACCTGCGCCAAGCGAACGCAAGCCGCTCTCGGTCAGGATCTGATCGAGAGCGATATCGTGCGGCTCATCGGGCACGCGCTCAACTTCCTGACAGTCGAAGGCCATGCCGATCAGAAGCGGCTGCAGGCCGCGCTCCGTGAAACGCGCCAGCGCGCGGTCGTAATGTCCTGCACCATAGCCAAGCCGATGCCCGCGCCGGTCGAAGCCTGCGAGCGGCATCAGCATGATCGCCGGATCGACCACCGGTGCATCTTCTCCCGGTCCCATCGTGCCGAAACCCGTCTGACGCAATCTGGCATCGGGCAGATATTCGCGAAAGGCTATCGTTTCCCTATCCAGAACGACGGGGAGACAAAGTCGCGCGCCCTTGGCGCGAAATGCCGATAATAATGGGCGCGGATCAATCTCGGAACGGATCGGCCAATAGCCAGCGATTAACGTGCCTTTGGGCACATCGATTGCCGCCTCGCCCTTGTTCGCGGCCGCCAGAGAAGCCTCGTAGTGAAAGCGCGGATCAAGAGCATCGCGGACCGCCAGAATCTTGCGTCTAAGTTCCTGCTTTTCCAGTCCGGGGCTACGCTCCGTTGCTGTCATTCCAAGCCACTCCCTGATGCCACGTTGCATCATGTAGTGGAACCGCAAAGAGCCAATCCGTCAAGTGATCGCGCCTGCCCCTTGCGCGATCTTCTCTGAACGGTCGCGGATGACCTTCAAAACAACGCCATGGAAGTCGTTCAGGAACAGTTTGCCCCACAGATCACAATAGAAATCAATCGGCGTGGCGATCTGATAATGGGTCGTCAGCGTCAGGCGTGTATGACCATTCGCCACCGGTTCAAGGCGATAATCACCCTGCGCAAGCTTCAGATAGCTGCTGTCGACCTTGATATGCGCTTCCACCTCAGGCGGTATGGAGCCGGGACCAAAGCGGAAATCCCACGCCAGAAGCCGGTTCTCTTCCCATTGCGTGACAATTTCCTGAAAATTGACGCCATGCGTCCACTGCAAGTCGCGCACCGCTCCAACGCCAGTGCCGCTCAACCTTGCATCCACGGGCTGCGGCACGCCAAGCATGCCATGGCTGAATGTCCAGGACAGCTCGTCCGGGCGCACATTGCGGATTTCAACCGTCTGCTGCCAGACCACTTCCGGCGGCGCGGCAATCTCGATCACCGTGGTCACAGCACCATCATGCGGGGTGTAGGACATCTGTAGTTCGGCTGGCAGAACGAGCAGCGGCAGCGCAATCACCAGCGTCGTGCTGCGTCGCGAACGAAACTGCCGGATGATCCATAGGGTCACCGTCGAACCGAGCGCCGAGAACACCATGAAGAACGGAGCGGCCATGGCCACGCAAATTCCTGCTTCATGGAAAAGTATCATGCTGGTGACGACAAGCCCAGCGATGATGGCCCATCCCATACGCACATGCCGCCACAGGCTTTTTTGCGCACGCGGGTCGGAAAGGCTGGAAGCAAGGCTGGCGACTGCCATCGGCAACAGCATCAGGCCAGCAATGACGGGCATCTCATCCACATATTGGCCCGACCAGATCATGACATAAAGCAGAAGACCGTAGACGAAAGCGATGGGTATCGCGACGGCCAGTCTTTCCGATGAATCGGGGGATACTGTTTCAGGGGATTTCATCAAGATGCGCAAATCGTTGGAGTTTTGCGCATGTTTACGAACAAATTGCCCGCTAGATCAAGCTCATAGCTATCCTGCGACAGCCAGAGGAAAAGAAAGCGGCGACCACGACGACCGATGGTAGTGATTGATCCCGGGAACCTACAAAGTAGGTGGGCGCCATATGCGAAAGCCCGCAAGCCTTCACAGGGACAGCTCCCTTAGAGATCAATAAGGCCCCGGGGATGCTGTTACACCTGTCGGGAAGCGCAGTTCGCCAAGG
>JACDJC010000071.1_pt1 | contig 129299 bp, 135 predicted proteins | sample 7454191 | NCBI WGS metagenome assembly JACDJC01 (sample SAMN14253291, study PRJNA609438) | sludge metagenome | isolation source: sludge after 25d culture with pyrite and EDTA | collected 2018-12-20 | reverse complement strand
GAGGGCGTGGAAATGGTGATGCCGGGCGACAACGTGAAGATCGCGGTCGAGCTGATCCACCCGATTGCGATGGACGAAGGCCTGCGTTTCGCCATCCGCGAAGGCGGTCGTACCGTCGGCGCCGGCGTGGTGGCCAAGGTCGTCAAGTAGGGCTTTTGTGAGAAGTCCGGCATGGATGCCGGTTTTGCCTTGGTTGTCAGGGATGACGACACGAGAACCCTGAAGTACTTCCCCAGGCAGATTTTTACCGGTATACTTCGCAGCTCACTTGTTTGGTCATGGCCTCGGCCCGGGCCAATCTACCGCGAAATGAGGCGCAGGACGTGCTTCGAGTTCGCCGGCCGTGGAACGGCCCTCGCAAGTCGACATCGTCACAGGGTACGCCCTGCTGATCGTGTTTTCTGCGTGACAGGGATTTCCAGTCCAGCCGAGCCGCCCGCGTGCTCGGCTGGGCTTTTCGACTCGGGGTCGCGTATTTTTTGCGACTCTCGGTACCGCGACAAAAAGGCAGTGCGGGGCGGTGAGAAGCCGCTTCGTTTGACATTACGTTCTTTCGACAACAGGACACGGTTATGGCGAACCAGAAGATTCGGATTCGGCTGAAAGCGTACGATCATCGATTGATCGACCGCTCCGCCAGCGAGATCGTCGAGACGGCAAAGCGCACGGGTGCCACGGTACTCGGGCCGATCCCGCTCCCGACCAAGATCGAGCGTTACACCATTCTGACCTCGCCGCACGTCGACAAGGACGCGCGCGACCAGTACGAGACCCGTACCCACAAGCGCGTGCTCGACATCGTCGACCCGAACGACAAGACCGTGGACGCGCTCATGAAGCTCGATCTCGCCGCTGGCGTCGATGTTCAGATCAAGCTCGGTTGAGCGATAGACAGGATACGAAGATGAGTATCGGATTGGTTGGTCGCAAATGCGGCATGAGCCGGCTCTTCACTGAAGATGGCCGCTCGATTCCGGTGACGCTGATTGAAGCGACGCCGAACCGGGTGACCCAGTTGAAGACGGACGACAACGATGGCTACAGCGCCGTCCAGGTTTCCGCGGGCAGCAAGCGCGCGAACCTGCTGACGCAGCCGCTGAAGGGACATTACGCGAAGGCCAAGGTCGAGCCGGGGCGTGGCCTGTGGGAGTTCCGCGTGGCTGCCGATGACCTCGGCAAGTACACCGTGGGCGCCGAGATCAAGGCCGATGACGTGTTTACCGTCGGGCAGATCGTGGATGTAGCCGGTGTGTCGAAGGGCAAGGGCTTCCAGGGCACGATCAAGCGTTGGCACTTCAAGATGGGCGATGCCACCCACGGCAACTCGTTGTCACATCGTGCGCCCGGCTCCATCGGTCAGCGCCAGACGCCGGGCCGGGTATTCCCGGGCAAGAAAATGTCCGGCCACATGGGCGCGGTCAACCGCACCCAGCAGGGCCTGGAAGTAGTCAAGATCGATGTCGAGCGGCACCTGATCGCGGTGAAGGGTGCGGTCCCCGGTGCCACCGGCGGTGACGTCATCATCCGCCCGACGACGAAGAGCTGAGGAGCGACGCCATGGAACTCAATGTCATTGGTGCATCATCACCTGACAAAGCCGTACTCAGCATCTCGGACGACGTGTTCGGCGGCGAGTACAAGAAAGCACTGGTCCACCAGGTTGTGGTGGCCTACCAGGCCACCGGTCGCGCCGGAACCAAGGCGCAGCTCTCGCGCGGCGAAATGTCCGGTAGCACCAAGAAGTTCAAGAAGCAGAAGGGCGGCGGCGCCCGTCACGGCGACTATCGCGCACCGATCTTCATCGGTGGTGGCGTGACATTTGCGGCCAAGCCGCGCAGCTATGAGCAGAAAGTCAACCGCAAGGCCTACCGCGTCGCGATCCGCTCGATCCTCTCGGAGCTGGTCCGGCAGGGTCGCCTGAAGGTGGTCGAGAGTCTTGCTGTGGATACGCCGAAGACCAAGGCGATGGTTGCCAAGCTGGCCGAACTGGAAGTGTCCGGTCGCGTCTTGCTGGTGGCGGAGGATGCATCCGAGTCGGTGTACCTGGCCGCCCGCAATATTCCGTACGTCCACGTGCTGGACGTAATGGGCCTGAATCCCGTCAGCCTCGTCGGTTCCGACCACGTGGTGGTCACGGTTGACGCCATGAAGAAGATCGAGGAATGGCTGGCATGAACAACGAACGCATTCTCGATACGCTGCGCGCGCCGCACATTTCCGAGAAATCGGCGCGCCTCGCCGAGCATAACCAGTACGTATTCGTGGTCGCCCCGACGGCGACCAAGGCTGATGTCCGCGCTGCCGTGGAAGAGTTGTTCGAGGTCAAGGTCGAACAGGTCAACCTCGTCAACACCAAGGGCAAGGTCAAGTCCTTTCGTTTCCGCGCTGGCAGCCGCCAGGGCAAGCGCAAGGCCTATGTGCGTCTTGCCGATGGCCAGGCCATCGACGTGTCCGCCAAGGCCTGAGCCAGGAGTTTCGTGAAATGGCACTAATCAACCACAAGCCGACCTCGCCGGGGCGTCGCGACGCAGTCGGCGTCAAGACGGAAGGTCTGTACAAGGGCGCGCCGCATGCGGCGTTGACCGAGCCGCAGTCCCGAACCGGTGGCCGCAACCATCATGGTCGCATCACCGTGCGGCATCGCGGTGGTGGTCACAAGCAGCACTACCGCATCATCGACTTCAAGCGCGACAAGGAAGGCATCGCCGGTCGTGTCGAGCGCATCGAATACGATCCGAACCGCACCGCGCATATCGCGTTGCTGTGCTACGCCGATGGCGAGCGTCGCTACATCATCGCGCCGAAAGGCGTGCAGGTGGATGATCGCCTGGTATCGGGCCGCGACGCGCCGATCAAGGCCGGCAACTGTCTGCAGCTGCGCAACATCCCGATGGGCAGCACGATCCATTGCGTCGAGCTGCGTCCGGGCAAGGGCGCGCAGATCGCGCGCAGTGCCGGCGCTTCGGTGCAACTGGTGGCCCGTGAGTCCGGTTATGCCACGTTGCGCCTGCGTTCGGGCGAGATGCGTCGCGTCTCGGTCGATTGCCGCGCCACCATCGGCGAGGTCGGCAACGGCGAGCACAGCCTGAAGAAGCTCGGCAAGGCCGGCGTCAAGCGCTGGATGGGTATTCGCCCGACCGTTCGCGGTGTGGTGATGAATCCGGTCGACCATCCGCACGGTGGTGGTGAAGGCAAGACCTCCGGCGGTCGTCATCCGGTCAGCCCGTGGGGCATGCCGACCAAGGGTTACAAGACCCGCAACAACAAGCGCACGCAGCAGTTCATCGTGCGTCGTCGTACCAAGTAACAGGAAACCGACATGCCTCGCTCTTTGAAGAAAGGTCCGTTCGTAGACCTTCACCTCGTGAAGAAGGTGGAAGCTGCGGTTTCCACTCACAACAAGCGGCCGATCAAGACTTGGTCGCGTCGCTCGATGATCCTGCCGGAAATGGTCGGCTTGACCATCGCCATCCACAATGGTCGTCAACACGTGCCCATCCTGATCAACGAGAACATGGTCGGGCACAAGCTTGGCGAGTTCGCGGTGACCCGTACATTCAAAGGCCACGTCGGCGACAGGAAGGGCAAGTGATGAGCACTGAAGCCAAAGCGATCCTGCGCGGCGCCCGCATTTCGGCGCAAAAGGCGCGCCTGGTGGCTGATCTCGTCCGCGGGCTTCCCGTGGGCCGGGCCAGCGACACGCTCGCCTATACCAACAAGAAGGCTGCACACCTTGTCCGCAAGGTATTGCTGTCGGCCGTCGCCAATGCCGAGAACAACCTCGGTGCCGACGTTGACGAGTTGAGGGTGTCCAGCATCTTCGTCGACGAGGGTCCGGTGATGAAGCGCATGTACGCCCGTGCCAAAGGCCGCGGTTCGCGCATCCTGAAACGTACCAGCCACATCACTGTGGTTGTCGGCAACTGACTGAGGATATAGACGATGGGTCATAAAGTTCATCCCACCGGTATCCGCCTCGGCATCGCCAAGGACTGGAACGCGAAGTGGTTTGCCAACAAGCGCGATTACGCCAAGTATCTCGTGGCGGACATCAAGGTCCGCGAGATGCTGAAGAAGAAACTGGCCACCGCCGGCATTTCGAAGATCCAGATCGAGCGCCCGGCCAAGACCGCCCGCGTGACGATCCACACCGCTCGTCCGGGCGTGGTGATCGGCAAGAAGGGCGAGGATATCGAGAAGCTGCGCAAGGAAGTCAGCGACATGATGGGCGTTCCCACGCACATCAATGTCAATGAAGTGCGCAAGCCGGAGCTCGATGCGCAGCTGGTGGCCGAGTCGATTGCACAGCAGCTCGAGCGCCGCATCATGTTCCGCCGTGCCATGAAGCGCTCGGTCGGCAATGCGATGCGCTTGGGCGCCCTGGGCATCAAGATCAACGTGTCCGGTCGTCTGAACGGGGCCGAGATCGCACGTTCGGAGTGGAACCGCGAGGGTCGGGTGCCGCTGCACACGCTGCGGGCCGACATCGACTACGGCTTTGCCGAGGCGAACACCACCTACGGCATCATCGGGATCAAGGTGTGGGTGTACAAGGGCGAGATCTTCGACCTGGTGGCAGCCAGTCAGGAGTCGAAGGACGAGCCGTCGCCGTCGCGCCGTGAAGGTGGCGAAGGTCGTCGTGGTGATTCGCGTCGCGAGGCCGGTGATGGCCGTCGCGAGCGGTCTGCGAAGTAAGGAGAGTTGCCATGTTGCAACCCAAGCGAACCAAATACCGCAAGCAATTCAAAGGCCGCAACAGGGGTCTGGCACATTGTTCGAACCTCGTGAGCTTTGGCGAGTATGGCCTGAAGGCCACGACCGAGGGTGCCCTCACCGCACGCCAGATCGAGGCCGCACGTCGTTGCATCACCCGCTTCGTCAAGCGCGGTGGCAAGTTGTGGATCCGGGTTTTTCCGGACAAGCCGGTCACCAAGAAGCCGATCGAGGTCCGGATGGGCTCGGGCAAGGGCAGTGTGGAGTTCTGGGTCGCGCCGATCCAGCCCGGCCGCATGCTGTATGAAATCGAGGGCGTCGACGAGACGACGGCACGCGAGGCGTTTCGCCTGGCCGCCGCCAAGCTGTCGGTGCAGACCCAGTTTGTGACCCGGGCGGTGATGTGATGGCCAGCAAAGATATCAAGAACCAGTCGGCCGACGAGCTGAAGCAGAACCTGCTGGAGTTGCGCAAGGAGCAATTCAACCTGCGCATGCAGAAAGGTTCCGGTCAGCTCACCCAGCCGCACCAGCTTCGCCGCGTTCGGCGTGACATCGCCCGCACGAAATTTGTGCTCGGCAGCAAGAAGTAAGGGACCGCCGACATGAGCGAAAACCAGAAAAGCGCGCGCACCCTCGAGGGTCGCGTCACCAGCAACAAGATGAACAAGACGGTCACCGTGCTGGTCGAGCGCCAGGAGCAGCATTGGCTGCTTGGCAAGATCATCCGCCGCTCGACCAAGTTGCATGCGCAGGACGACATGGGCGCGAACGAGGGTGACCTCGTGCGTATCGCCGAGTGCCGTCCGTTGTCCAAGACCAAACATCACCGCGTGGTTGAAATCATCACGCGCGCCAACGTTTAAGGGAGGGTGCAGCCATGATCCAGATGCAAAGCACGCTATCCGCGGCGGACAACAGCGGCGCGAAGGAAGTGATGTGCATCAAGGTGCTCGGCGGCTCCAAGCGCCGTTACGCCTCGATCGGTGATGTGATCAAAGTCACCGTGAAGGATGCCATTCCCCGCGGCAAGGTGAAGAAGGGCGAGGTGTACAACGCCGTGGTGGTACGTACCGCCAAGGGCGTGCGCCGTTCCGATGGCTCGTTGATCCGTTTCGACGGCAACGCAGCCGTCCTCCTCAACAACAAGCTCGAGCCGATCGGGACCCGTATCTTCGGGCCGGTCACTCGCGAGCTGCGCAACGAGAAGTTCATGAAGATCGTCTCGCTTGCGCCCGAAGTGCTTTGAAGCGGAGTCAAGACAATGAACCGTATCCGCAAAGGTGACCAGGTCATCGTGATCACCGGCAAGAACAAGGGGCAGCGCGGCGACGTGTTGCGTGTTGCAGGCGATCGCGTATTCGTCTCCAACGTCAATCTGGTCAAGCGCCACACCAAGCCGAACCCCCAGGCGAACCAGGCCGGCGGTATCGTCGAGCGTGAAGCCTCGATCCATCTCTCCAATGTACAGCTGTTCAACCCCGCCACGAACAAGGGTGAACGCGTCGGTGCCAAAACGCTCGTTGATGGGCGCAAGGTCCGCGTGTTCCGTTCGACTGGCGAGGTCGTGGACGCGTAAGGAATACGATCATGACGCGCCTTGAAAAATTCTACAAAGACCAGGTGGTTGCCAAGCTTACCGAGCAGTTCGGCTACCGGAACGTGATGCAGGTTCCCCGCCTCACCAAGATCACGCTGAACATGGGCGTGGGCGAGGCCGCGGGCAACAAGAAAGTGCTCGAGAACGCCGTGGCCGACATGGCCAAGCTTTCCGGCCAGAAGCCGATCACGACGAAGGCCCGGGTTTCGGTGGCGTCGTTCAAGATCCGCGACGGCTGGCCGATCGGCTGCAAGGTCACGTTGCGACGTGCGCAAATGTGGGAGTTCCTGGATCGCCTGATCAACGTTTCGCTGCCGCGCGTGCGTGACTTCCGTGGTGTTTCGGCCAAGGCGTTCGACGGTCGCGGCAATTACAATTTCGGCATCAAGGAACAGATCATCTTCCCAGAGATCGACTTTGACCAGGTTGACGCGCTGCGCGGCATGGATATTTCCATCACCACCACGGCCAGGACCGACGACGAGGCGAAGGCCTTGCTGGCGGCCTTCAGCTTCCCCTTCCGTAACTGACAGGCGCTACCCATGGCCAAGAAATCAATGGTTAACCGCGATATCAAGCGGGCCAAACTCGTCCAGAAGTATGCCGCCAGGCGCGCTGAGCTGAAGGCAATCGTGCTCAGCCCGTCTGCTTCCTACGAAGAAAAGATGGAAGCGCAGGCCGGCCTGCAGAAGCTGCCACGCGACGCCAGCCCGGTGCGCGTGCGTACACGTTGCGAGCTGACCGGTCGTCCGCGGGCGGTCTATGCGAAGTTCGGTCTCGGCCGCAACAAGCTGCGTGAAGCCACCATGCGCGGCGACGTGCCCGGTCTGCGCAAGGCCAGCTGGTAATTCATGACCTGTCGGATCGGCCGGCGGGGCGAGAGCCCTCGATGACCGGTTCACCCGGCTGCGCGGTCACGCAGCCGCCACTAGATGCGAATACCGCATCGATGTTCGTCAAAACCTGAAAATGCTGCTATAGTCAGCGGTCTGCGCAAGGCAGGCTGACGCCTGTGTCGGCTTACAATCTGATTGATTTCCGGTTTTCTCGGATATCGGTGCACTCTGAAGGATGTTTTCATGAGCATGACTGATCCCATCGCCGATCTGTTCACGCGCGTCCGCAATGCCCAGGCCACGGGCAAGCCGGCCGTACGTATGCCGTCGTCGAAACTCAAGGTGGCGATTGCCAACCTTCTCAAGAACGAGGGCTACATCCTCGACGCCATGACTGTTGTCGAGGGCGGCAAGCCGGTGCTTGAGATCAAGCTCAAGTATTTCGACGGCCAGCCGGCCATCGAGCATATCTCCCGGGTCAGTCGCTCCGGCCTGCGGGTGTATCGCGGCAAGGGCGAGCTGCCGAAGGTTCTCGGCGGCCTGGGTATCTCGATCATCTCGACTTCCGCTGGCCTGTTGACCGATGCGCAAGCCCGCGCCAAGGGTCTGGGCGGCGAAGTCATCGGCCAAGTGGCATAAGGAGGCCTGCAATGTCACGTGTAGCCAAACAACCTATTTCCCTGCCGAAGGGTGTCGAGCTTGTGGTCGGCAGCGACAACATCTCGGTGAAGGGTCCGAAGGGCACGCTCTCCGTTCATCATCTGCCCGGTGTGACCGTCACTGTCGACAACGGCGTAGCCAATATCAGCCTGGGCGAGGGTGTCGACGACATGTTCGGTGGTACGGCGCGCGCGCTGCTCGCCAACATGGTGACGGGCGTGTCCACGGGGTACGAGCGCAAGCTCGAACTGGTCGGCGTCGGTTACCGCGCTGCGATGCAGGGCAAGGCGTTGAGCCTCAGTCTGGGCTTCTCGCACCCGGTGGTGTTCGATGCTCCCGAGGGCATCAGCATCGAGACTCCGACGCAGACCGAGGTACTGATCAAGGGTACCGACAAGCAGGTCGTGGGGCAGGTCGCTGCCAAGATTCGCGGCTTCCGTCCGCCTGAACCCTACAAGGGCAAGGGTGTGCGTTATGCCGGTGAGAAGATCACCCTGAAGGAAGCCAAGAAGGCGTAAGGGCGCTGTCCGTGCGCGAAAGGCCGGCCATCCATTGCCAGGCTCTTCACGAACTGCAGACAACAGCCACCCCAAGCCGATCCGCTTTCAAGGAATATTCAGATGAACAAGAACGAAAATCGCCTGCGTCGCGCCAAGTCCACGCGCAGTCACATCCGCAAGCTGGGGGTAGCCCGGCTGTCGGTGCATCGCACCGGGCAGCACCTGTACGCCCAGGTGTTCGATGCTTCCGGTCAGAACGTGGTGGCTGCAGCGTCCACCGTGCAGAAGTCGATCGCCGAAGGGCTCAAGGGCACCAAGAACCTGGCCGCGGCGGCGGCAGTGGGCAAGGCCGTGGCCGAGCGTGCGATGGCGGCCGGTGTCGAGTCGGTTGCGTTCGACCGGTCCGGCTTCCGTTACCACGGTCGCGTCAAGGCGTTGGCCGAAGCCGCTCGCGAGGCGGGCTTGAAGTTCTGATGGAACCCGGGCCGGATTCGGCCTTCGGGCAGGATGGCTGCCCAATGCGACACCTACAACTCCAAGCGGCCAAGCCGCAAGCAAAAGTCCTGGTCCGCCGGGCACATGGAATAGAACATGTCTTCTAACGATCGCGAAAATTCGGACGGCCTGCTCGAAAAGCTTATCGCCGTCAACCGCGTGGCCAAGACCGTCAAGGGTGGCCGCCAAATGAGCTTCACCGCGCTGACCGTGGTTGGTGACGGCGAAGGCAAGGTCGGGTTTGGTTATGGCAAGGCGCGTGAAGTACCCGTGGCCATCTCCAAGGCGATGGAGCGCGCCCGTCGCCAGATGGTGAATATCGAGTTGAACAATGGCACCCTGTGGTATGCCATCAAGGCCAACCATGGCGCGGCGCGTGTCTACATGCAGCCGGCGTCCGAGGGTACCGGGGTGATTGCCGGCGGCGCCATGCGTGCCGTGCTGGAGGTGGTGGGCGTGAAGGACGTGCTGGCCAAGGCCGTCGGCTCGCGCAACCCGATCAACCTCGTGCGTGCCACCATCAAGGGCCTGCAGGCGGTGGCCTCACCCAAGAAGATCGCCGCCAAGCGTGGCAAGAGCGTGGAAGAGGTGCTTGGCAATGGCTAAGAAGAACGAAACCGCCGCCACTGTGCGCGTGCGCCTGGTCAAGGGTCTGCGCGGCGTGCAGGCGCGCCATCGGCTGAGCGTCAAGGCACTGGGCCTGGGCAAGGTCAACGACGTCCGCGAATTGAAGGACAGCCCGCAGGTCCGTGGTTTGATCAACACGGTCTATTACCTGGTTCGGGTCGAAGATTAATCGAATAGTCCGGCCATGGACGGTCGGGGTTTCGGGCAGGAAGCCTGATCTGAGGATGACAATCATGCGCCTGAATAACATCAAGCCGGCCGCCGGTTCCCGCAAGACGCGTCTGCGCGTGGGTCGCGGCATTGGTTCGGGTCTGGGCAAGACCGCGGGCCGCGGTCACAAGGGCCAGCACGCGCGCTCCGGCGGCAGCCACAAGTTTGGTTTCGAGGGTGGGCAGATGCCGTTGAACCGGCGCCTGCCGAAGGTCGGTTTCCGCTCGAAAATGAAGGCCCAGAGCCAGGAAGTGTTCCTGTACCAGTTGGCCAACCTCAAGGGCGATGTGATCGACGTCGTCGCGCTGCGTCAGGCCGGCCTGATCGACAGCCGCGCGAAGAAGGTCAAGGTGGTCCTGAAGGGCGAGATCGGGCGTGCGGTGAAGTTGTCGGGCCTGCTGGCTACCGCCGGCGCCAAGGCAGCCATCGAGGCGGCCGGCGGCAGCGTGGAGTAATCAATGGCAGCAGCCAAGGGCAATGCGCTGGGCAAACTGGGCAAGCTGACCGAGCTTCGTCAGCGCATCCTCTTCGTGGTCGGTGCGTTGATGGTGTTCCGTCTGGGCTCGTTCATCCCGGTCCCGGGCGTCAACCCGGAGGCGATGACGAACCTGGTCAGCGGCAACGGCCTGATGGACATGTTCAACATGTTCTCGGGCGGGGCGCTGGAGCGGTTCTCGGTGTTCGCGCTTGGCGTGATTCCGTACATCTCGGCGTCGATCGTGTTCCAGATGATGGGCTCGGTCGTACCAAGCCTGCAGGCGCTGCGCAAGGAGGGCGAGTCCGGCAAGCGCAAGATGACCATGTATACCCGTTACGCGACGGTGTTGCTGGCGGCGTTCCAGTCATTCGGCATCGCGGTGGCGTTGCAGGGGCAGGTGGCCGCAGGTGGCGCGCCGGTGGTGTATACACCCGGATTCGGCTTCGTGTTCTCGTCCGTGGTCGGGCTCACCGCGGGCACGATGTTCCTGATGTGGCTGGGCGAGCAGATGACCGAGCGGGGTATCGGCAACGGTATTTCGCTGCTGATTTTCGCCGGGATCGTGGCGGGCCTGCCCGGCGCGGTGGTGCATACGCTGGGTATGGCGAACAACGGTGAGTTGTCGCTGATCATGTTGTTGATGGTGTTCGGGCTGGTGCTTGCCCTGACGGCTTTCGTGGTGTTCGTCGAGCGGGCGCAGCGACGCATCACGGTGAACTACGCGAGGCGCTCGGGCGGGCAGAGGGCGTACCAGAACCAGAGTTCGAGCCTTCCGCTGAAGATCAACATGTCGGGCGTGATCCCGCCGATCTTCGCCTCCAGCCTGTTGATGTTCCCGGCGACCGCGATCAGCTGGTTCAGCACCGGGCAGGAATCACGCTGGCTGCAGGATCTGACTCAGGCGCTGAGCCCGGGCAACCCGTTGTACGAGACCGTGTCTTCGATCCTGGTGTTTGGTTTTGCGTTCTTCTATACGGCAATTGTGTTCAACGCCCAGGAGACCGCCGACAATCTCAAGCGATCGGGTGCGTTGATCCCGGGGATCCGTCCGGGCAAGGCAACGGCCAGCTACATCGATGCCGTCATGACGCGGCTGACCGGTGTCGGTGCGACGTATCTGGTGCTGGTATGCCTGGTGCCGTCGTTCATGCAGAACGCCTGGCATGTTCCCTTCTACTTTGGTGGCACGTCGCTGCTGATCGTGGTGGTGGTGGTGATGGACTTCACGGCGCAGATCCAGGCGCACCTGGTCAGTCATCAGTACGAGAGCTTGCTCAAGAAAACCAATCTCCGTCGTACTTGAGACGGAATGAAGCCGGTCAAAGCAGGAAAGCGGCGGTACTGCAATATCGCGGGGCTTTCCAGTGCGGCCAAATCAGGTTAGAATTGCGCGTTTACCGCGCACGAAACGTATCGGAGAAACAACATCATGGCGCGCATTGCGGGTGTCAATTTGCCGGTCCAGAAACACCTCTGGGTTGGTCTGCAGAGCATTTACGGGATCGGTCGCAGTCGCGCCAGGAAGGTCTGTGCGGACGCTGGCGTGGCTCCCACCACCCAGATCAAGTCCCTCAGTGAAGGCGAGGTGGAGAAAATCCGCCTGGAGATCCACAAGTACACCGTCGAAGGCGACTTGCGCCGCGAGGTGGGCATGTCGATCAAACGGCTGATGGACCTGGGTTGTTACCGCGGCCTGCGTCATCGCCGTGGCCTGCCGGTTCGCGGGCAGCGTACCCGGACCAACGCACGTACCCGCAAGGGTCCGCGTCGCGCCATCAAGAAATAATCCTGTATTTTCGCGATCGTTGGTGATCGCCAAGATCAAGAAGCGACCATTCACGGTCGCACTCATCGAAAAGAGAAATCATGGCTAAGCCAGTCAAGACCAAGAAGAAGATCAAGCGCGTCGTCACGGATGCCGTGGCGCATGTGCAGGCCTCCTTCAACAACACCATCGTCACCATCACCGATCGTCAGGGCAATGCCCTGTCGTGGGCGACTGCAGGCGGCGCGGGTTTCCGCGGTTCGCGCAAGTCGACCCCGTTTGCTGCGCAGGTGGCCGCCGAGAAGGCCGGTCGCGCGGCCAGCGACTATGGCGTGAAGACGGTGGAAGTGCGCATCAAGGGTCCTGGTCCGGGCCGCGAGTCGGCGGTACGTTCGCTGAACGCGCTGGGCTACAAGGTACTGAACATTGTCGATGTCACGCCGATTCCGCACAACGGCTGCCGTCCCCCCAAGAAGCGTCGGGTTTAATTTCTGCGGTCGTCCATGACCGCGAGAGTCAAAACCGGCCATCCATGGCCGGACTATTTGAAAGAGAAAAAAATATGGCCCGTTATCGTGGAGCTACCTGCAAACTCGCCCGTCGTGAGGGTGCAGATCTCAGTCTGAAGAGCCCGGCGCGCGCGCTGGATTCCAAGTGCAAGCTGGAAAACAAGCCCGGCCAGCATGGCGCGAACAAGCGCATGCGCCTGTCGGACTATGCGGTGCAGTTGCGCGAAAAGCAGAAAGTCAAGCGCATCTACGGTGTGCTCGAGCGCCAGTTCAGCAATTACTACACCAAGGCAACCACCCTCAAGGGCAACACCGGCGAGAACCTGTTGCGCCTGCTCGAGAGCCGCCTGGACAACGTCGTCTTCCGCATGGGCTTTGCGGTCACCCGCGCCCAGGCTCGCCAACTCGTGGCGCACAAGGCGGTGCTCGTCAATGGCAAGAAGGTGAACATCCCTTCCTACCAGGTGCGCCCGGGCGACGTGGTGGCGTTGACCGAGAAGGCGCGCAGCCAGTTGCGCGTGCAGGAAGCGGCGACCGTGTTCGACACCATGGATTTGCGTCCGATGTGGGTCGAGGTCGACGCCAAGAAGTTTGAAGGTACGTTCAAGTCGGTGCCGGATCGCGGTGATTTGCCGTCCGACATCAATGAAGCATTGATCATCGAGCTTTACTCGAAGTAATTAACCGGAGCTCTGCATGGCAGTTTCCTCAACTAGCGTGCTGCGGCCGCGTGGTCTCAGCGTGGAACAGCTTGGAGCCAATCGCGCCAAGGTGGTGGTCGAGCCGCTCGAGCGCGGCTTTGGTCACACCTTGGGTAACGCGCTGCGTCGTGTGCTGCTTTCCTCCATTCCCGGCAGCGCCATCGTCGAGGTGGAGATCGACGGCGTACTTCACGAGTACACCACCCTGGAAGGTCTGCAGGAGGACGTCATCGAAGTCCTGCTGAACCTCAAGGAGGTGGCGATTCGGCAGCATTCGGGCGATGAAGTGACCCTGACCCTGTCCAAGAAAGGCAAGGGCGTGGTGACTGCGGGCGACATCGTGGTCGACCACTCGGTGGAAATCGTGAACCCCGAGCATGTGCTGTGCCACCTGACCAAGGACATTGCGCTCAACATGCGGCTGAAGGTGCGTCGCGGGGTCGGCTACCAGCCGGCCAGCGCGCGCCAGCACCCGGATGACGAAGTGCGCCCGATCGGTCGGCTGCAGTTGGACGCGTCGTTCGCACCGGTGCTGCGCGTGGCCTATGAAGTGGATGCCGCTCGCGTCGAACAGCGTACCAACCTCGACAAGTTGGTGCTGGACGTCGAGACCAATGGCACCATCGACGCCGAGGAGGCGGTGCGCAAGGCCGCCGAGATCATCAACGACCAGTTGTCGGTGTTCGGCGACTTCTCGTTGCGTGAGAGCGCCACCGACAAGGCGGAGAAGAGCGGTTTCGACCCATTGCTGCTGCGCCCGATCGACGATCTGGAACTCACCGTGCGTTCGGCCAACTGCCTGAAGGCCGAGAGCATCTACTACATCGGTGACCTGGTGCAGAAGACCGAGGTCGAGTTGCTGAAGACACCGAACCTGGGCAAGAAGTCGCTGACCGAGATCAAGGATGTACTGGGCGGGCGCAGCCTGGCCCTGGGCACGAAACTGGAAAACTGGCCGCCGCCGGGCTTGTCCCACGGCATGCAGCTGGGTTGATTGGGAGCCGGGATACGGGATACGGGATCGGGGATTCGCTAAAGCACGTTCTCGCGGGACCATCGCTTTTTACAAATCCCGAATCACGAATCCCGAGAATACAAGCGGGTAACCGCGGGAAGCCGGACATAGGTGCCGGTTTCTCATAACAACAGACATAGAGAATTCCACCATGCGCCACATGAAATCCGGTCGCAAGCTCAATCGGACCAGCAGCCATCGCGAAGCCATGTTTCGCAACATGGCCTCGTCGCTGGTCAAGCACGAGCTGATCCGTACCACTTTGCCGAAGGCGAAGGAACTTCGCCGTGTCGCCGAGCCGCTGATCACGCTCGCCAAGACCGATGGCGTCGCCAATCGCCGCCTGGCGTTCTCGCGTCTGCGCGACAAGGAGGCGGTGGGCAAGCTGTTTGTCGAGCTCGGACCGCGCTACAAGGAGCGTCCCGGGGGGTACCTGCGCATTCTCAAGTGCGGCTTCCGTCCCGGCGACAACGCGCCGATGGCGTACGTCGAACTGGTCGGCCGTCCGCAGGTCGAGGCCGTCGACGCCGATTGAGCGGCCTGAGCAGGCGGGTCGGCCGAATCGGCTGGCGGAACATCCGAGCGACATCGAGCAGACCCGGCCGGGCAACCCGCCGGGTCTTTGCTTGTCTGGACGGTACCTTTGCGCTGCCAGTCGAGTCCCGATGCCCCGCGATGGTGCTGACAGCATTGCCGCGAACAGGTAATGTGGTCTTTCCGCAACGCAGCAAAGTGCCATGAATCCATTCCGCTGGTCCTACCGTGTGAGTTTTCTTGTCGGCTTCCTGGTTTGTGCGGGCCTGCTCGGGTTTGCGCTCTTTGCCGAACACGTCTGGCAGATGTATCCGTGCCCCCTGTGCATTTTCCAGCGGGTCGGCTTCATCGTGATGGGCGCGTTCTTTCTGCTTGGGGCACTGCATGCGCCACGTGGCGGCATGCGCTGGGTCTATGCCTCGGGTGTGTGGCTGGGGGCCGCGTTCGGGATCGTCGTGGCAGCGCGGCACCTGTGGATCCAGTCGCTCCCCGCCGACCAGATCCCCTCCTGCGGTCCCCCGCTGGATTATATGTTCAGTACTTTTCCGTTTGCGCAGGCGTTGAGAGTGGTCTTTACCGGATCCGGCGAGTGTGCCACGGTGGAGCCCATCCTCGGTTTGCCGATGCCGGCGTGGACCTTGCTGTGGTTCATCCTGCTTGCCGTGTTGACGGCGTCTGCTGTCCGCCGGAGGGCGCTGCGCGAATGAGTACTGCCCAATTGCTGAATGCCGGTGCTCCGGGCGCCGAAGTGTCCAAGCCCGGTGTTGCGCCGTGGGCACCCGATTCATGGCAGCAATGCCCGGCTTTGCAGCAGCCGTGCTACGACGACGCCGACGAGCTCGCCCGGGCACAGGCCCACTTGGCCCAGTTGCCGCCCCTGGTCACCTCGTGGGAGGTGCTGGCGCTCAAGGAGGCGATTGCCGAGGCACAGGAAGGCAGGCGCTTCCTGCTGCAGGGCGGCGATTGTGCCGAGAGCTTTGCCGACTGCACCAGTCCGGTGATTTCCAATCGCCTGAAGGTGTTGCTGCAGATGAGCCTGGTGCTGGTACACGGACTGAAGACCCCGGTGCTGCGGGTCGGGCGCTTCGCGGGCCAGTATGCCAAGCCACGCTCCATCGACACCGAGACCCACGGCGGGTGCACCTTGCCGAGCTTCCGCGGGGACGTGGTCAACGGCCCGGAGTTCACGGCCGAGGCGCGTCGTGCCGATCCGCAACGGCTGATACAGGCGCATGCGCATTCGGCCTTGACCATGAACTTCGTGCGCGCGTTGATTGATGGCGGTTTCGCCGATTTGCGCCACCCGGAGTACTGGAACCTGGCGTGGGTCGAACATTCGCCACTGGCTGCCGAGTACCGCCGGATGGTGGCCGGCATCAGTGATTCGTTGCAGTTCATGGAAACTCTGGCCGGCCCGATCGCCGGCTTCTCCAAGGTGGATTTTTTCACCTCCCATGAAGCCTTGCTGCTGCACTACGAGCAGGCGTTGACGCGCCAGGTGCCGCGCAACCCCGGCTGGTTCAACCTGTCTACCCACTTCCCGTGGATCGGCATGCGCACGGCGGGGCTGGAAGGCGCGCACGTGGAATATTTTCGCGGTATCCGCAACCCGATTGCGGTGAAGGTGGGCCCTTCGGTGACGCCTGACCAGTTGCTGCCCCTGATCGATGCGCTGAACCCGCACGACGAGCCGGGTCGGCTGACCTTGATCCATCGCATGGGAAATGCCGGAATCGCCTCCACGCTGCCACCGCTGCTCGATGCAGTGAAGCGCGAGGGGCGGCGGGTGCTGTGGGTGGCCGATCCCATGCACGGCAATACCGAAAGCACATCCAGGGGACACAAGACACGGCGTTTCGACAATATCCGCGGCGAGCTGGACCAGGCCTTCGATATCCATGCCGCTGCGGGTACGCGGCTCGGCGGCGTGCATCTGGAGCTGACCGGCGAGGACGTGACCGAGTGCATGGGTGGCGCCCGGGGCCTGAGCGAGGTCGACCTGGATCGCGCGTACAAGTCGATGGTCGACCCGCGGCTGAATTACGAGCAGTCGCTAGAGCTGGCCATGCTGATCGTGCGCAAGTCGGTCGGCGCGAGGCAACCGGGCTGAGGTTCGGGCATGTCGGCCCAATTCAGTGCGATGCCGGCGCCACCGGCGTGCCGTCCACGGTGTCGAGGAACTTCGGCGGTTGCCAGGCGTGGGTGTGTTGCTCGAAGCCGTAAGCGATGGCAATCAAGGTGGGTTCACTCCACTTCGCGCCGAACCACACGATGCCCACCGGCAGGCCATGCGCCCAGCCGGCGGGGACGGTGATCGATGGATAGCCGGCGACGGAGGCAGGCTGCGAGGCGCCGCCGACGGTGGGATCGCCGCTGACGATATGGTCGCCCAGCACCGGATCGGTCATGAAGGCCGGTCCCCATGACGGCGCCAGCAGGGCGTCGAGGTGCTGTGACTCGAGCGTCGCGTCGATTCCCTCGGGACCGGACAGTCGCTTGGCCTTGGCCAGCGCGTCCAGATAGGCCTTGTCGCTGAGCGGGCCTTTCTTCACGGCCTGCTCGAACAATTCCTGGCCGAACCAGAACATCTCCTCGCCGGCGTGCGCCCGGTTGAACGTGATCAGGTCGGCCAGCGTGTGCACGCCGAGGCCGGTACGGGTAGCCAGGTACGCATCGAGATCGTGCTTGAAGTCGTACAGCAGCACGGTCATCTCGGGCTCGCCGAGTTCACTCAAATGCGGCAGCGTCACCGGATCCACGATGATCGCACCTTGTGCCTTCATCGTGGCGATCGCCGCCTCGAGCACGCGGTCCGCATTCGGCTCATTGCCGGCTAGCTGGCGTACCACGCCGATGCGCTTGCCGCGCAAGCCGTCCGGGTCGAGCGAGCGGGTGTAGTCGGTGGCATGCCGGTCTGCCTCGACGGTGGCCGGATCCCGCGGGTCGGTGCCGGCGATCACCGAGAGCAGGGCGGCCGCATCGGCCACGTTGCGCGCCATCGGTCCGGCGGTGTCCTGGTTGTGGCTGATCGGCACGATGCCGGCGCGACTGACCAGCCCCAGGGTGGGCTTGATGCCGACGATGCCGTTCATCGCGGCAGGGCAGATGATCGAACCGTCGGTCTCGGTGCCGATCGCCACCGTCGCCAGTCCCGCGGCGACCGCCACTGCCGAGCCCGCGCTGGAGCCGCAGGGGTTGCGATCGAGCGCGTACGGGTTGCGGGTCTGTCCGCCCACGCCGCTCCAGCCGCTGCTGGCATGGCTGGAGCGGAAATTGGCCCATTCGCTGAGGTTGGTCTTGCCCAGGATCAGCGCCCCCGCTTTGCGCAGCCGCTCGACCAGGCCGGCATCGCGCGTTGCCGGCGCGGCAGTCAGCGCCAGCGATCCGGCGGTCGTGTGCATGCGATCGCCGGTGTCGATATTGTCCTTGAGCAGTACCGGGATGCCGTACATCGAGTGCTTCGGCCTGGTGCCGCCACGGGCCTGGTCCAGCGCGGTGGCCAGTTGCAACGCATCGGGGTTGGTCTCGATGACCGCGCGCAGGGTTGGCCCGGCGTGGTCGATCTGCCGGATGCGTTCAAGCAATCGACCAGCCAGCTCACGGGTGTCGAGCGTGTTGGCGTTCATGCGTTGCTGCAGTTGTTCGACCGATTCATATCCGACCTCGTTGGCCGCGCGGTCGGCAGCTTCGGTGGCCCAGGCCAGACCGGCGAGCAGGACGCTGATGAGTGCAACGAGATGAACGGCTGGACGGTTCACGGCAACCCCCGGGTTGGACGACGCAGCATGTGGCGTACGGATTCAAGCTTAGCGCGCAGCGTGGCCAGGTGCAGGAGCCAGGTGCGTACAATGGGCGCATGATTGCGAATGCTCGCCTGTTTCATGCCAGACCGGTCGGTCTTGCCATGGTTTTCGTGCTCGCATGGGCCTGCGGCACGCCCGGCCTTGCCGCCGATGCGCTCATCCCCGACACCCTGCAACAGCGCGTTGCGGCTTGTACCACCTGCCATGGCGTGCATGGCGAAGGGCGGTCGGCCAGCGGCTACTTTCCACGCCTGGCCGGCAAGCCGGCGGTCTATCTGGCGCGACAGCTGCAGGACTTCCAGAACGGCCTGCGCAAGTACGCGCCGATGGAGTACACGGTGCGCCACCTGAGTCTGGCCTACATGCGCGAGATCGCCGACTATTTCGCCGCGCAGCAGGTTCCCTACGTGCGCTCACCGGTGCCGTCGGTCCCGGCAGCCACTTTGCAACGTGGCGAGCAACTGCTCAGCAAGGGCGATCCGTCACGCAGGATCCCCGCGTGTGCCGATTGCCATGGCAGTCAGTTGACCGGGGTCGAGCCCTCCATTCCCGGCCTGGTGGGTTTGCCATACGACTACATCAGCGCGCAGTTGGGCTCGTGGCGCACGCATACCCGCGCCACGGTGGCGCCCGATTGCATGGCCGAAGTGGCCAACCGGCTGCGTGAGTCGGACATCACCGCCGTGGCGGTGGCGCTGGCCAGTCGCGAGCTTCCCGCCGACACACGTCCGCAGCCGGCCGGTTCGGTGACGCCGCCCTTGCGTTGCGGCGTGCTGGGTGCCACGGGAGACACGCCGTGAGGCGCAGGTGGTGGCTGGCGATCGCGCTGCTGATCGTGCTGGCGTTGCTCTGACTGTTGCCCAGTAGCGGCAGCCGCGCACCGGTCTCGTCCATGGCGAGCGTGGTGACGGCGGCGACGCTGCACGATCCGGCGCTGATTACGCTGGGTGAATACCAGCCAGATCCGGCGCAGTCGGCACAGTGGAATCGTGGCGCCTATCGGGTGCAGGGCCTGGGTCACTGCAACGAGTGCCATGCGGCGCGAGGTTCTCTCGGCGGGATTGCCAGCGGTCAGCACCTGACCGGTGGCGAGATTTCGATGCAGGAGTGGTATGCGCCGGACCTCAGCACCGGGCACAACGGCGGCCTGCAGGGCTGGGACGAGCAGGACATCGTCGACTTGCTGGGAACCAGCCGGTCGGCGAAGGGTGCGGCGTTCGGCCCGATGGCAGACGTGGTGGCCGGCAGCACCCAGCAGCTCAGCGATGGCGAGGTGCCGGCTGTGGTCCGCCATATCCGCGGCGCCTGGACCAATCGCGCGTCGGCGGTCCCTCCGGAACAGGTGGCAAGGTATCGGCACACGCCAATCGATTGAGGCTGCGGACTTTCGTCAGCGCCGGTCGACGCGGCGGTACAGCGCGCCCAGGGCCCGGCCATGGCGGCCAGGTTCCGGCGCCCGCGCGCCCGGCCGAGGTGCGCGTAACAGGCGGGTTCGACCGCCGGTCGCCGGCCCGCAGCGGTGCCGCAGGAAACGAGCTTCGGCCCGGGCGCCCGGACCTCGGGCAGGATGTGACATCAGTCCTGGGCGGCATGCTCGTCGAGCAGGAAGTCGGTGAACTGGAAGCGCCCGTCGCGGAGCACCGATTCACCGCGGCGCAGCTCGAGTGGGTGGCGGAACAGCGGGCCGGCATGGCTGAGCGTGTGAAACTCGCCGCGCTCGCCGCAGGGGTCCACGCCGGCGGGCAGCGCGTCGAGCAGGGCCGCATCGTAAGCGCGGCCGCAGTAGCTGGCGTCCAGTTGCCGGGTATCCACGCAGCACAGCACCGCACGGTGACCTTCGCTGACGAAGCGCCGCGCCAGCGCAACCGTGTCCACGCCCCACAGCGGGAATACCGCGCGCCAGTTCTCGCGACCGAGCTGACGCACCCGGTAGTCGCGCACGTCTTCGAGAAACAGGTCGCCGAATGCGCAATGGCGAATTCCAGGCCAGCGCATGCGTGCCCCGGCCAACGCCCTGGCATGGGCTTCCTCGTAGGCTTCGTTGCTGCCGGGCCAGTCCAGCGGCACCTCGATCAGCGGCAGGCCGAGCGCGGCGGTACCGAAAGCGGAGCTATTTTGGAATATCGGCGGGCTTCGGTCGATTTTCGGACGCCGTTCATCGACAGCGCGTATCGGCAGCCGCTATAAAGACGGCCAGACTTGGGGAGCATGCAGTGAGCGAGGAGATCCTGATCAATGTGACACCGCGCGAAACCCGGGTCGGCGTGGTCGAGAATGGCATGTTGCAGGAAGTGCACGTCGAGCGGGCCTCCCGGCGCGGCTATGTCGGCAACATCTACAAGGGCCGCGTGCAGCGCGTGATGCCCGGCATGCAGGCGGCGTTCGTCGAGATCGGGCTGGAGCGGGCGGCGTTCCTGCACGCTTCGGATATCGTGCGTCCGGTGTTGCCGACGACCGAAGACGAGGAGTCGAATGGCGGCGGCCACGTGCCCTCGATCAATGAGCTGGTGCACGAGGGCCAGGAGATCGTGGTGCAGGTGGTGAAGGATCCGATCAGCACCAAGGGTGCGCGACTGTCGGCACACTTGTCGATTCCCTCGCGCTACCTGGTCTTGCTGCCGTACGCGCGTACGCTGGGTATCTCCGCGCGCATCGAGGACGAGGACGAGCGCCAGCGGCTGCGCGAGGTGCTGGCCTCGCTGGTCGACAACGACGCGCCCGATGGCAGCCGTCCGGGCTACATCGTGCGCACCAATGCCGAGGGCCAGAGCGCGGAATCACTGGCATTCGACGTGACCTACCTCGGCAAGGTGTGGCGGGTGGTGCAGGAAAATATCGCCAAGGCACGCGTGGGCGAACGGGTGTACGAGGAGCTCTCGCTGCCGCTGCGCAGCCTGCGCGACATGCTCAACGAGGATATCGAGAAAGTCCGGGTGGATTCGCGCGAGATGTTCGAGCAGGTGACCCGGTTCGTGCACAAGTTCATGTCGCAACTGGATGACCGCATCGAGCATTACGACGGCGAACGGCCGATCTTCGATCTGTATGGCGTCGAGGACGAGATGCAGCGGGCGCTGAAGAAGGATGTACCACTGAAATCCGGAGGTTACCTGATCGTCGACCAGACCGAGGCGATGACCACGATCGACGTCAACACCGGTGCCTATCTCGGTTCGCGCAACCTGGAGGAGACGGCCTACCGCACCAACCTGGAAGCGGCTCAGGCCGCCGCCCGCCAGCTGCGCCTGCGCAATCTGGGTGGCATCATCATCATCGACTTCATCGACATGAGCGACGAGGAGCACAAACGCCAGGTGTTGCGCATGCTCGGCAAGGGACTGGCCCGCGATCACGCCAGGACCACGGTGTACCCGATGTCGGCGCTGGGCCTGGTCGAGATGACCCGCAAGCGCACCACCGAGAGCCTGGCGCGCCAGCTGTGCGAGCCATGTCCCGCCTGCAACGGGCGGGGCCTGCTGAAAACCGCCGAAACCGTGACCTACGAGATTTTCCGTGAGATCACTCGCGCCGTGCGGCAGTTCAACGCGGAAAAGCTGCTGGTCATGGCCAGCCCGTCGGTGGTGAACCGCATCCTGGAGGAAGAGTCTGCTGCCGTGGCCGAATTGGAAGAGTTCATCTCCAAAAGTATACGCTTCCAGGCAGAAGAGCATTATTCGCAGGAACAGTTTGATGTTGTGTTGTTGTAAGACCGTCCCGGTTTGGCACGCGTGAACAAGGTCTGGCGGCGCCGACTGCACCGCTACGCCCGCGGCCTGGGCTGGACCGCGGGTGTGTTGGTAATCTTGTTTGCCGTGCTGGCCGCGCTGGCGCAGTTGCTACTGCCGCTGCTGGCGCGGCAGCCGGCATGGGTGGCCGCGCAGCTCAGTCAGCGCCTGCAGCGTCCGGTCGGCTTCGCCTCGATGGAAGGACACTGGACCGCATCCGGCCCGGAGTTCGTGATGCGCGGCGTGACCGTTGGCCCGCCAACAGGCGAAAGCGGCGAGGTATTGCGGTTGCCGGAATCGAGGTTGAGGCTGGACCTCCGTGGCTGGCTGCTGCCGTCGCGGCACCTGCTCAACGTGTACGCACGCGGCTTGCAACTGGATTTGCTGCGCGATGCCGCCGGGTGGCACGTCAACGGCATCGGCGCGACCGACGGGGCGGAGTACCGGCCGCCGTCGCTGGGCCGATGGTCCGTGGACCTGTGGCTGGACGATTTTCGCGTGGTGGTGGACGATACCATTCTTGACCGGCGCTACGCCTTGTTGTCCCGACAGCTGCGCGTCAGCCACCAGGGCGATCTGATCCGGTTCGGGGCTGATTTGCGGCGCGAGGGCGCACGCGGTGCCAGTGTGCGTGCGGCGGGCCGCTTTCGCCAGGATACCCGCGTCGGCAAGCTGTGGGTCAGCGCCGACGCGGCCCAGTTGATACCGCTGCTCGACGGCATCGACATGGCAGGCCATACGGTCGACCACGGCACAGGCCGGTTGAGCGCGTGGCTCGATTGGCGCGACGGAGGACTGAGCGACAGCGTGGTCCGTGTCGACCTGGATACCTTGTCGGCAAGCGCACCGGCAGGCGGCACGGCCAAGGTGGCATCGTTGCATGGCCTGGTGGGGATCCGCCACCGGGGTGCTGGTTACGAGCTGCGCTGGGCCGGCGACGACGGCAGCGCGGCGGTCGTGAACCTGGAACATTCCGGCACACCGCAGCTTCGCGTCGACGCGGCCGCGCGCAGGTTGCAGTTGGCGCCGCTGCTGCCGTGGCTTGCCTTGAAGCCGGACCTGGCGCCGGCGCTGGCGCGCTGGCTGGGTACGGGGCACCCGCGCGGCGAACTTGAGCGGGTTGCGCTGCACTGGACGCGTGCCGCTGGGCTGCGGCAACTGGTGGTCGGTTTCGAAGGTGTCGGCATCGATCCGGTGGACAAGCTGCCCGGAGTGCGTGACCTGCGTGGCGAGCTGCGCGGCGACGGCGAGGCGTTCTCGCTGGAGTTGCCGGCGCAGGCCACCACCATGACGTTTTCCCACGTGTTCCGCGACCCGCTTGTGCTGTCGAAGCTGGCCGGGACGCTCGCGTTCTGGCCGCAGGACGGCGATTGGCACATCGGTGCCGACACCCTGGATTTCGTCGGTGCCGGTTATGCGGGCAGTATGCGCGGCGAAGCGGTGTTGCCAGCGCACGGTGGTGCGCCGCGGCTCGATCTGTACGCCAACGTGGACCATGCCGACGTGCCCGCGGCGAAATTGTTCTGGCCGGTCAATGTGATGCCGCCGAACATCGTAGAGTGGCTGGATCGGGCGTTGGTGTCGGGCCAGGTCGAGCAGGCTCGGGTGCTGGTGCGTGGCGACCTGGCGGACTGGCCGTTCCACCACCACGAGGGGCGGTTCGAGGCGCGTGCGGTCATTCACGACCTCACCCTCGACTACGACAAGGACTGGCCACGTGCCGAGGGTGTCGATGCGGTGGCCAGCTTCGTCAACAGCGGCATGTTGGTGGAGACCAGCGCCGGCCATTCGCTGGGCGTGAAGACAGGGCGCGCGGTGGCGCTGATTCCCGATTTCGGCCAAGCACTGCTCGATCTCCATGTGCGCGGCAGCGGCAGTGCTGCGAGCCTGCTGGAATTCTCCCGCAAGAGTCCGGTGGCCAGCCATCTGGCCGATACGCTGGCCAAGCTCAAGCTGGGCGGGCAGGGGACGTTCGATTTCCACCTGAGCCTGCCACTGAAGAAAGTCGAGGATGCGCGGCTGGACGGTATCGCGCAATTGCACAATGCGAGCCTCTCCGCTCCCGACTGGAAGCTCGATCTGAAAAAGCTCAATGGCCCGTTGCACTTCAATCTTCGCGGCATGCAGGCCGGGCCGCTGGATGCCGCGTTCCATGGCCAGCCGTCCCGCCTGCAACTGGCCATTGCCGGCGCCAACCCCGATCCGGCCACGGTGCTGTCGGCCACCTTGCGGGGCAGCTACCAGGTGGCGGAGCTGGTGCAGGATTTCCCCTCGCTCGACTGGTTGGGTCAGCTCGCGCAGGGACGCAGCGAGTTCAGCGTCGGCTTCACCCTTGCACGCCAGCCAGGTACCGAGGCGCTGGCGCAGACGTTGCGTGTCGATTCATCGCTCAACGGCATGGCCTTGCAGTTGCCGGCACCGCTGGACAAGCCTGCCGTGGGCAGCCTTCCGTTGCACCTGACCTTGAGCCTGCCGATCGAGGGTAGCGACTTGCGGTTGGGCCTGGGCCGGCTCGTACGCGGCCATCTGCGGTTGTCCGACGGTGTCGGGCAACCGCTGGCGGGCACGCTGGCGTTCGGAGACCGGATGCCGCAAACCCTGCCAGCGCATGACCTGCGGATCCGCGGCCATGCCGCCACGCTGGATGTCACCGGTTGGGTGCAGTACGTGGCGGCGGGCGCCGGTGGGGATGGCCCGGGGCTGGAGAGTCTCGACGTCCATTCCGACCAGTCCCTCTGGTTCGGCCGTCCGCTCGGGCCGTTGCAGTTGCGCGCTACGCCGCAACCGGGTGTCCTGAACGTGGATCTGGATGGGCCGGCGATGGCAGGCAACGTCAAGGTGCCGACCGAAGAGATGGGCAAACGTGGTGTCACCGCACGCATGCAGCGTCTGTATTGGCCCAGGGACTCCGGTGCGAAGGACGCCCTTGTCGGTGTCGTCCCGGCCGATGGCACGTCGGCCGCCGCCATGGATCAGATTGCCTCCGCCGTCGGCGACCCGGCAAACACCGGGATCAATCCCGCGGCACTGCCCCCGTTCCACCTGTGGGTGGGCGACATGCGATTGGGCGATGCCAGGCTTGGTGAGGCGCGGCTGGAGACTTGGCCGACGTCCAAGGGCATGCACATCGAGCAACTGCGGGCGTTGTCCAAGCGGGTGCAGATCACTGCCAGCGGCGACTGGAATGGCACCGCCGCCAACAGCCACACGCGCATGCAGATCAGTTTTTCGGCCGAGGACCTCGGCGAGATGCTGACGGCATTCGGCTACAACGGGCTGGTCGAAGGCGGCAAGACCCGCGACGAGCTTGACGCCAGCTGGCCAGGCAGTCCCAGTGCGCTGTCGCTGGCCACCATGGATGGCACGCTGAGCGTGCGCGTCAACGATGGCCGTATCCCCGAGGCCAGTTCGCCAGGCGTGGGTCGCCTGCTCGGCCTGGTGTCGCTGGCCGAGTTGCCGCGCCGGCTTACCCTGGACTTTGGCGACGTGTTCGGCAAGGGGCTGGGCTTCGACTCGATCACCGGAGATTTCCGGTTGGCCGATGGCAATGCCACCACGGACAACCTGGTGATCGATGGGCCGGCGGCCAACATCATGATCACCGGCCGCACCGGCATACGTGACCGCGACTACGACCAGCATATGCGCGTGGTGCCGCACGTCGGCAACAGCCTGCCCGTGGTCGGTGCGGTTGTCGGTGGTCCGATCGGCGCGGCGGCCGGTTTCGCAGTACAGGGGTTGCTCGGCAAGGGCCTGAACCGGGCAGTCAGCGCGCGCTATCGGATCACCGGCAGTTGGGACGATCCGAAGATGATTCTGATCGAGAAGCGGGACGTGGCCGCACCCTTGGCTCCGCCGCCCGCCCCGCCCCTGCTCAATCCGGCCGTCCCTGCGCCGGCGGCGGCCGGCAGTGCCGTGGCGCCGGCGACCCCGGCCAGCCCCGCCAGCAGCGCGCCGCCGGCGACCAGCTCCAGCGCTCGTTGACCCGGTCGAGCGGCCATCGCGGCCGTGCGGTTCCGGACGGACGACGTGCGGCTGCGGCGGGCCGCTTTAAAGTGGCCCGCCGCAGCCCCATGTAGGGCAGTTGCAGACCGACCACAGATAGACCACGCCCATGAATTCCCTGATATCCCTCGCCGAAAACAAGCTGTTGTCCCCTGGCGGCATCGCCACCGGTGACCTCGATCGCGTGTTCGCCCAGTTGATGGGCCCTTCGATCGACGCTGCCGACCTGTATTTCCAGCATTCGCGCAGCGAGTCGTGGGTGCTGGAGGAGGGCATCGTCAAGGACGGCAGCCATTCGATCGAGCAGGGCGTGGGTGTGCGGGCGGTCTCCGGCGAGAAGACCGGCTTCGCCTATTCCGACGAAATCGTGCTGCCGCAGTTGCTGGAAGCCTCCAGGGCTGCACGCGCGATCGCGCGCGACGGCACCGGCGCCGGTAAGCCGCTGGCGCTGCACAATGTGCGCGCACTGTATCCGGCCATCGACCCGGTCGAGAGCCTGCCCAATCCCGACAAGATCGCCTTGCTGCGCGAGGTCGACGCGTATGCGCGCTCGCGCGATCCGCGCATCAAGCAGGTCATCGTCAGCCTTGCCGCGAGCATGGACACCATCCTGATCGCCGCCTCCGACGGTACCCTCGCCGCCGACGTGCGCCCGCTGGTGCGCATCAACGTGCAGGTGATTGCCGAAGCGGGTGGCCGGCGCGAACAGGGCTACTCCGGCGGCGGCGGTCGTTACGGCTATCGCGAGCTGATCGAGAACGGCCGCGCACTCGCCTTCGCCGACGAGGCCGTGCGCCAGGCACTGGTCAACCTGGATTCGGTCGATGCGCCGGCCGGCCAGATGACCGTGGTGCTCGGCCCCGGCTGGCCCGGCGTGCTGCTGCACGAGGCGATCGGCCACGGACTGGAAGGTGATTTCAACCGCAAAGGCAGCTCCGCGTTTTCCGGTCGCATCGGCCAGCGCGTGGCCGCCAAAGGCGTCACCATCGTCGACGACGGCACCCTGGCCGGCCGGCGCGGCTCGCTCAGCATCGACGATGAGGGCACGCCCACCGAGTGCACCACCCTGATCGAGGACGGCATCCTCAAGGGCTACATGCAGGACAAGCTCAACGCACGCCTGATGGGTATGGCGCCCACCGGCAACGGTCGCCGCGAATCGTTCACTGCGTTGCCGATGCCGCGCATGACCAACACCTACATGCTGGCCGGCCCGCATGATCCAGCCGAGATCATCGGCTCGGTGAAGAAGGGCCTGTACGCGCCCAACTTCGGCGGCGGCCAGGTCGACATCACCAACGGCAAGTTCACCTTCTCCGCCTCCGAGGCCTACCTGATCGAGGACGGCAGGGTCACCCGTCCGGTGAAGGGCGCGACCCTGATCGGCAGCGGTCCCGACGTGCTGAACCGCGTGTCCATGATCGGCAACGACCTGGCATTGGATGAAGGCGTGGGCATCTGCGGCAAGGATGGGCAGAGCGTGCCGGTGGGCGTGGGGCAGCCGACCTTGAAGATCGATTCGATGACGGTGGGCGGAACCGCTTCCTGAAAGGGTGCAAGGCGTGGTCGTGCGTGTCCGGCTCAGGCGACGAAGGCCTTGATCCAGCTCACATAGCGGTCGACGAAACCTTGCAGGAACTTCCGCGTGCCATCGCTGGCGATGCTGCCGTCGTCGGCAATCAGCTCGTCCTTGAAGTGGATGAAGACCTCCGGCTGGGCCAGCACCGGCACGTCCAGGTAGGCCAGCACGTTGCGCAGGTGTTGCTGGGCCATGGCGGTGCCGGGCGCGCCGATCGAGGCGCCGAGCACGCCAGCTGGCTTGCCGGCGAACGAATTGGTACCCCAGGGCCGGGAGGCCAGGTCGATGGCGTTCTTCAGCACGCCCGGTATCGAGCGGTTGTATTCGGGGGTGACAAACAGCAGGCCGTCGACCGATTCGATGTCCTTTTTCAGCCGGCTGGCTTGGGCAGGATAGGCTGCGTCGAAATCCTGCGAATACAGCGGCAGGTCGTCGATCTGCACGTGTTTGAAAGCGAACTCGGCGGGCGCGAGCTTCTCCACGGCATGGGCGAGCCGGCGGTTGAATGAATCCTTGCGCAGGCTGCCGACGAAGGTGGCGATCTTGATCCGGCTCATGTCAGGCTCCTCGGTAAGCACCGGCAGCATGCGCGGGCCTCCGTAAAATACGGATGAACCCGGCATCTTCGAACCATGATGTGGTACGCAGGCCCTTGTGAATGTCCGAGATTTGCCGAAACGGACCAGGGGCGATCGATATCTCCGGCCATGATCGTCCCGGGCAGTTCCTCGCGGAGAGGGTTTCACCGGGCGCGGCACCTTGCCCGTGTTGTCCCTGACAATTGGTTCGAAGTGTGGTGCAATCAATCCTGCGTGGATGCGCGGAGGGGGGCTCACGGGTGCGAGGGGATCGCAGGTCGACGGTCATGTTGTGTCACGGCGGGCCGATGCCCGCCAGGATATTGCGCGCTCAGGCCGTTTCGCATACCCGCCGCTTGGTGAGCGTGTCGCCATGATGCCGGAAGAGTTGCGCGGGCTGCCGCGACGCTGCGCCATCTTCACCGCCTCGGCAGCCGTGCTGGTCGTTGTGGTCAGCGGGTTGGGGTTGATGGTCTGGCCTCATCGCGTCTGGATGCTTGACGGCAATCTTCCCGTGAGCTCGGTACCCGGTCGCGCCGCCGAATGGGGCATGTTGTTTGCCGGCCTGGCGCTGTGGCTGCGGCGAACACCTTCGGCCCGGATCGGCCCGCACGGTGTCCTCCACTACCTTGCCCTGCTCCTGGGCGTGGCGGTTTTCCTTGTCGGCCTGCTGGCACTTGCGGACCCGCGCGGGACCGCGGTTGGCGAATCCACCCGCGAGGCGCCGATGGGCGCCAACAGCGCTCTTGTCTTCTGCCTGCTCGGCATTTCGCTTCTGACCCTGGATACAACCACGCGCAGGGCCCGCCGTCCGGCCGAGATCGCGGCCGTACTGGTGGCATTGATCGCGTTGGCGGCCTTGTTCGGCTACGCCTTTGGCGTGAACGAGCTGTACACCGTTCACCACGGCCACCCGATGGTGCCACGCACGGCTCTCCTGGGCTTCACGCTGAGCATGGCTGTGCTGTGCGCGCGGCCGTCCGTCGGGTTCATGGCGCTGGCGACCAGCACCAGTTTTGGTGGAGCGCTGCTGCGGCGACTGCTGCCGGCAACCTTGTTGATGCTTTTTGCGCTGAGCTGGTTACGACTGGAGAGCGAGCGCCGCGGCTGGTGCAGTGCGGAACTGGGCGTGGCGCTGTTCACCCTGGCCATGATCATCATCTTCACGCTGCTGGTGTGGTGGAGTGCCCGGGCCATGCAGCGGCTGGAGCGGGAACGCGACGTCAGCGAAGAAAAGCGCGTCGAGGCGGTGGCACTCAACCAGTTGATCATGGACAACTCCCTCGACGTGCTCTGTGCCGTGGACAAAGAGGGCCGCTTTCTCAAGGTGAGTTCGGCCGCACTGGATCAGTGGGGCTACGCGCCGGCCGAGTTGATCGGACGCCGCTACGCGGACCTGGTGCACGCGGAGGACCAGGAGCGGACAGCAGAAGTGGCAGCCCGCATCATGTCAGGGCAACCAGCAGTGGGATTCACCAACCGCTTCATCCGCAAGGACGGCGGCGTGGTCCCGATCGACTGGTCGGCAGCGTGGTCGCGGTCGGACAACCTCATGTTCAGCGTCGCCCGCGACGCCACGGAACGCCTGCGGGTGGCGGAGACCTTGAGCCAGGGCGCCGACGAGCTGGCACGCACCAATCGCGAGCTGGAGTCCTTCGCCTATTCGGTGTCGCACGATCTGCGCGCGCCGCTGCGGCATATCGATGGGTATGCCCGCATGCTGGAGGAAGATGGCGGTGACCGGCTGGATGGCGAACTGCGACGCTACCTGGATGAAATCGGGGCGAGTGCGCGGCGCATGGGCCGCCTCATCGACGACCTGCTGGCATTCTCGCGCCTGAGCCGCCAGTCGTTGGCTCGCGTCACGGTCGACATGAATGCATTGGTCGACAGTGCCTTGAGCGAAGTGAGTTCCGGCATTCCCGTCGTCGCCACGATTTCCGTGGAGTCGTTGCCGACCGTCCAGGCGGATCCGGCGCTGCTGAAGCAGGTATGGACCAACTTGCTGGCCAATGCCATCAAGTACAGCGAAAAGCGCGGTACCGACGCCCGGATCGAGGTTGTCGGCCAGAGCGACGGCGTCACCGCCCGCTATCAGGTGCGCGACAACGGCGTCGGTTTCGACATGCGCTACGTCGACAAGCTGTTCCAGGTTTTCCAGCGCCTCCACTTGCAGGACGACTTCGATGGTACCGGTGTCGGCCTTGCGATCGTGCAACGTGTCGTGTCACGCCATGGCGGCAGGGTGTGGGCGGAGGGCAAGCTGGACGAGGGCGCCACATTCACGTTTGAATTGCCGATTGGCGGCGAGCAGCCTGGGGAGGACATCGAATGAGTCAACAGCGGGTGGACATTCTTCTCGTCGAGGATTCGGTGGCGGATGCCGAAATGACGTTGAGAACGCTGAAACGGGGCGGCGTGGCAAACAGCGTCGAGTGGGTCCGCGACGGAGTCGAGGCTGTTGAGTACCTGTTCGGCGAGGGCAAGTTTGCCGGACGCGAGCCGGGCATGCCGAAACTGGTGCTGCTCGACCTGAAGATGCCGCGCATGGACGGTCTCCAGGTATTGGCGCGCATGCGTGGAGATGACAGGACCAAGCCGGTGCCGGTCGTGATGATGACCTCCTCGCGCGAGGAGGGCGACGTGCTTGCCAGCTACGCATTGGGCGTGAACAGTTATGTGGTCAAGCCGGTGGACTTCGGCGAATTTGCCGAAAGAGTGGTCCAGGTGGGTCTGTATTGGATGGTGGCGAACCAATCGATCGGGTGATGCATGGACGAGCCAGACACACGTACACCGCTGAAGTTGCTGTTGGTCGAGGACAGCGCTGCGGATGTGGAACTGGTGGTTCGTGCCATGCGGGATTTCCCGCGCCCGATCACGCACCTGGCCGTTGCGGGCGAACACATGCTCCGGCAGGCTCTGGTTGAATTTTCGCCCGAGGTGATCCTGAGCGACTTTGCCATGCCGGGATTCAGCGGCAGGGAGGCGCTGCGAATCGCCGGTGAGCTGGCACCGCACGTGCCGTTCCTGTTCGTCTCCGGCACGATCGGCGAGGAATTGGCAATCGATGCCCTGCGGCGCGGGGCATCGGACTACGTGCTCAAGGACAACCTGCTTCGGTTGCCGTCGGCGGTGGAGCGGGCGCTCGAATCCTCGCGCCAGCGCGCTGAGCGTATTCGGATCGAGAACGAGTTGCGCGACAGCGAGGAGCGCTTCCGGACCATCGTGGAAAGCAGCCGCGACTGGATATGGGAGGGCGACTTCCAGGGCACGCTCACCTACAGCAACGGCGCTATTGCCCGGATCCTCGGTTACAGCCCCGGTGAGTTGCTTGGCATTCCCGTGTTCGAGCTGATGTGCCCCGAGGACCGGGAAGTGGCGGCGGCGCGTATTCGCGAATTGACTGTTGCCCGTCGTGGCTGGCGCGACTGGCGATTGCGCTGGCGGCACCGCGACGGCAGCATCCGTGTGCTGGAGAGCACGGCCATTCCGCGCCTGGGTGGCGATGGCGGGCTTCTGGGGTTTCGCGGTGTCGATCAGGACATCACCGAGCGTTTGCGGCAGGAAGCCCGGATCCGGCAACTGGCGCGCATCCACGCGGTGCTCAGTGCACTTGGAAACGTCGTGTTGCGCGCTGACAATCGCGACACGCTGCTGGCGCAGGTGTGCCAGGTGGCCGTGCAGCATGGTCGATTCGCGGCAGCACGGATCGGGGTCCTTTCCGGAGGGGACGGGTTGCACACCGTGGCCAGTTCCGGCGACCCCTCCACAATTCGGCGAATCGAAGAGTGTGCCCGCAGGAGTGTCGCAGGCCGGGATGGCGAGGGACTGTGGCCGGGCTTGTGTGCATTGAAGGAAGCACGGAATGTCGTGGTGCATGGTTTTGACGAGGCCGAGCATGTTCCTGCCGATGTCTGCAGGGAAATGGCGGCGGCGGGGATCGCGGCACAGATCGCCTTGCCCATGGGGAATCCGCCGTGGGGTTCGCTCGAGCTGTATTCACCGACGCCACACGAGTTCGATCCGGAGGAAATCGGACTGTTGAACCGCCTCGTGAGCGAAGTCGATTACGCCGTCGATTTCCTGGCAAAAGGCGAGCGGCTCGAATACCTGGCCTATCACCATCCCGTGACCGGCTTGTTCAACCGCGCGGCATTTCAACGGAAGTTGGCCGAGCAGCTGGCGCGTCAGCAAATGACGGCGGCAGTGATCAGCGTGGCCAATTTTGGCCGGATCATCGATTCACGCGGGCGCGATTTCGGAGATCAACTCCTGAAGGTCGTGGCGCAACGGCTGCAGGACATCACGGATCCCGGCGTGTTGCTGGCGCATGTGGGGGAGGAAGTGTTCATGATGGCGCAGCCGGCGGAGGGCGGCACCGACAGGGAAATGGAGCGACTGGAACAGTTGTTGCTGGGTTTGGGCCGGGCGCCGTACGACATGGCCGGCGAGCAGATATACATCAGCTTTCACGGCGGTATGGCCTCTGGCAATGCACAGGGCGTCGATGGCCAGGCGCTCGAACGCAACGCCACCGCGGCACTGAACGAGGCATCGAAGCGAAAGGTCCGTTTTGTGTTGTTCACCGATCAGTTGCGCGAACAGTCGTCGCGACGGGTCGAACTGGAGCGCGACCTGCGGCGGGCCCTGGAAGGGAACGAACTGGAGCTTTTCTACCAGCCGAAGTTCGCGGCCGGTGACAGGCGACTCATCGGCGCCGAGGCGTTGATGCGATGGAGGCATCCACTGCGTGGAATGATCTCCCCGGACGAGTTCATTCCGGTTCTGGAAGACACCGGGCTGATCGTGCAGGCCGGTCGATGGGTCATGCGGACCGCGATGGATACGGCGCTGGCCTGGCGCGCGAGGGGATATCCCGACTTCAGGATTGCAGTGAACGTCTCCGCACGCGAACTTCGCGATGCCCATTTTCTCGACGAGTCGCGCGCCCTGCTCGCGCCCCATCTTGCGGATCAACCGCTGGATATGGAGGTCACTGAAAGCCTGCTGATGGATGATGTCGAGCAGAGCATCCGCCTGCTGCAGAGTTTGCGCGAGCTGGGCTGTCGCATCGCCATCGACGACTTCGGTACCGGCTATTCTTCGCTGAACTACCTGGTCCGGCTGCCGGTGGATATTCTCAAGATCGACCAGTCTTTCGTGGCGCAACTGGTGGACAGTCCGGAGACGTTGGGTCTGGTCACCAACATCATGGCACTGGCCCGGTCATTGTCGCTGCGTGTGGTGGCCGAGGGCGTGGAAACGAAAGCCCAGGCGGATACGCTTTGCCAGCTGCACTGCGACGAATTGCAGGGCCACCTGCTGGGTGAGCCCGTGTCGAGTGGGCAGTTCGCCACGCGCTTTTTGTAGACTACCCGGACAGTCTGGGCCGGCGGCGTGCGCCCGCCACGTGCTGGTGCATGTACCCTTGGCGGCCTAGTGGCGTGGTGCAGCGGACCTTCCGCATGGCACCGTGCCGGCTCTTTCACCCGATCCGGAGTTGGTTGGTATCCATGCAATCCATTGAATCCTTGATCGACGATGCGTTCGATCGCCGCGACATGCTGGCGCAGACCGAGGTCGAGACCCATCTGCGCCCGGCCATCGGCCAGGTCCTGGACCTCCTTGAGTCCGGTGAGCGTCGTGTTGCCGAGCCGGATGGCGAGGGCGGCTGGACCGTGAACCAGTGGATCAAGAAAGCGGTGCTGCTGTACTTCCGCATCAATGACAATCGCGTTGTCGACGGTGGCCCGGCACAGGCCTTCGACAAGGTGCCGCTGCGATTCGCACCCGGCAATGACGCCGAGCTGCAACAGCTTGGTGCGCGAGTGGTGCCCGGCGCACTGGTGCGCCGGGGCGCGCATGTGGCGAAGGATGCGGTGCTGATGCCCAGCTACGTCAACATCGGCGCCCACGTCGGCCCCGGCACGATGGTCGACACCTGGGCCACGGTGGGCTCCTGCGCGCAGATCGGCGCCAATGTGCACCTGTCCGGCGGCGTCGGCATTGGCGGCGTGCTCGAGCCTTTGCAGGCCAATCCCACCATCATCGAGGACAACTGCTTCATCGGTGCACGCTCGGAGGTGGTCGAGGGTGTGGTGGTGGAGCGCGGCAGCGTGATCGGCATGGGCGTGTTCCTGGGTCAATCCACCCGCATCTACAACCGTGCCACTGGCGATGTGAGCTATGGCCGTGTGCCTGCCGGCAGCGTGGTGGTGGCCGGCAACCTGCCGGCAAGGGACGGCAGCCACAGCCTGTATGCCGCGATCATCGTCAAGCAGGTCGATGCGAAGACGCGCAGCAAGACCAGCATCAACGAATTGCTGCGGAGTGGCGAATGAATCCAGTGCTTTACGGCTTGTCGACCTGCGATACCTGCCGCAAGGCGCGCAACTGGCTGGTCCGTTTCGACGTGGCGCACGAGTTCGTCGACTACCGCGTCAACCCGGTACCGGCCGCGACCCTGAAGAATTGGGCGACGCAGCTTGGTGGCTGGGAGAAGCTGGTAAACAAATCGTCCACCACCTGGCGCAACCTGCTACCGCAACGCAAGAACCCGGGCAGCGATCCGGAGTGGACGCTGCTGCTCAAGGAGTATCCGGCGCTGGTCCGCCGTCCGGTGGTTGCGCAGCCGGACGGCTCGGTCAGCGTGGGCTTTTCCGACAACGCCTTCAAGAAACTGTTCGGACGTTGACATGAGCAGCCAACAAGCGCGGCGCTTTCGCAGCAACCTCAGAATCGAGCGCGACAATGCGGCCCTGTACACGCGACTGGCCGAGCTCGCCACGGACGCGCGGCTGAGTCGGGCCTATCGCCGCATCGCCGCCGGCGAACAGGCCAACGCGCAGTTCTGGGAGTCGCATTTGCGCGATTTGGGTGAGGCCGTGCCACCGGCCGGCGTCGGCTTGCGCGTTCGTGCGCTGAGCTGGTTCGCAAAGCACTTTGGCACCGAGTTCGTGATGCCGACGGTGGTGCGGCTGGAACACGCCGACCACGAGGCCACGCCGGTCGATCGCAGCAGCCATCGTGATCATTTCGCTCCGGCGCAGGAATTTGCCCCGCATGACCATCGACATCGCACGCAGAGCGGCAACACGCTGCGTGCGGCAGTGCTGGGTGCCAACGACGGGCTGGTCTCCAATGTCAGCCTGGTGATGGGCATGGCCGGTGCCGCCACCGGCGACCGTGCCGTGCTGTTGGCCGGTCTGGCCGGGCTGGTGGCGGGTGCCTGCTCGATGGCGCTGGGCGAGTGGTTGTCGGTCAACAGTTCGCGCGAGTTCTACCAGGCACAGATCACCGAGCGCGCCGAGCGCCTGGCGGTGGCACCCGAAGATGGACTGCAGCACATTGCCGACATCTATCGCAACAAGGGGGTGGCGCCGGCAGCCGCCGATCATCTGGCCGGGCATGTCGCCGAAACCCCACGGGCGGCGCTGGACATGCTGGTCCGCGAGGACCTGGGCGTGGATCCGGGTGAGCTGGGCGGCTCCGCCTGGGGAGCGGCGATTTCGTCGTTCGTCCTGTTCGCCTGCGGCGCGTTCTTTCCGGTGGCGCCGTACTTCGTGCTTGGCGGGCACGCGGCCCTGCTTGCCAGCGCGTGTTCCACCGCCGCAGGCCTGGCCCTGATCGGCATCGGCACCTCGTTGTTCACCGGCCGCAGCATGTTGTTCTCGATCGCGCGCCAGTTCGCCATCACCACGGCGGCCGCGGGCCTGACCTATGGCGTGGGTCACCTGCTCGGGGTCGTGCTGAGTTAGCTTGGTATGCTTGGCGTGTTGCCAACGACGTGCCGCGTGAGTGCCCATGTCCGACGTATTCGATCTCGCCTGTGACCTGATCCGCCGCCGCTCGGTGACGCCGGAGGATGCCGGCTGCCTGCCGTTGATCGGGGCGCGGCTGGAACGGGTGGGTTTCAAGACGCACCACCTGCGTTATGGCGAAGTCGACAATTTGTGGGCCACCCACGGGTCGCACGGCCCGACCCTCATTTTCCTTGGCCATGTCGACGTGGTGCCCAGCGGGCCGGAGTCGGACTGGCGAAGCCCGCCGTTCGAACCCACCGTTCGCGATGGCCTTCTATACGGCCGCGGGGCGGCCGATATGAAGGGCGCGGTGGCGGCGATGGTGGTAGCACTGGAGCAGTTCGTGACAGCACAGCCGGACCATCCGGGCCGGGTGGGGTTGCTGCTGACCAGCGACGAGGAAGGCCCGACCAATCTCGATGGTGTGCGCAAGGTCGCCGGGCATCTCCGTCGCACCGGCGAGCGCATCGACTGGTGCGTAGTGGGCGAACCGTCGTCGAGGCAACGCCTGGGCGACCTGATTCGGGTCGGTCGGCGTGGCTCGCTGTCCGGTACATTGCTGGTGCGTGGCGTGCAGGGACACGTCGCCTATCCGGACAAGGCGCTCAACCCGATCCATGCCTTTGCGCCGGCCCTGGTGGCACTGGCCGCCGAGCGCTGGGACGAGGGCAATGCCGATTTCCCGCCGACTTCCTTCCAGGTGTCCAACCTCAATGCCGGCACCGGCGCCGGCAACGTGATTCCTGGCACGCTGACCGCGTTGATCAATTTCCGTTACGGCACGGCCAGCACGGCCGACCAGTTGCGCGCGCGTGTCGATGCGATCCTGCACAAGCATGGCCTGGATTACGCGCTGGAATGGAATCTCTCCGGCGAGCCGTTCCTAACCCCTCCCGGCGGACGGTTGCGCGAAACCGTGCTGGCGGTTTGCCGTGACCTGTGCGGTATCGAACCGGAACAAAGCACCGGTGGCGGGACCTCGGACGGTCGCTTCATTGCGCCGCTTGGCGTCGAGGTGGTCGAGCTGGGCCCGGTCAACGCAACTATCCACAGCGTGGACGAGTGCGTGGCGCTGGACGAGCTCGGGCATTTGGTGGACCTGTATCGCACCGTGTGCGAGCGGTTGCTGGCACCGTGAGCTCGAAGGGGGATCAACCCCCTGCCGGCACCAGCGTCAGCGTATGTCGGGTCTTGCCCGGAAGCAGCGGAGTGGGGCGGCCGTGGACCCAATCCTCATGGCCGGCGCCGAAGAACGGTGACAGCGGGTTGCCGCTCTGGCCGCCGGGCATTTCCAGGATGCCCTTGGCCTCGTGGCCCGGTGCCACGTCCATGCGCTCGGAGGCCCCGAAGCCGGGCCGTTGGACGCGCGGCATGTTGTTGTCGCCCGGCAGGGGCTGATTGGGCATGTCGACGAATCGGGCCAGCCAGGCGGGTAAAGCGGCAGACAGCGGGTGCTTGATGTCGCTGCGGTTCAATTCTCCCCAGCTGCGGGCCGCCAGGCCACCGGGCTGCTGGTCGAGTTTGTGCGCCACTTGACGGGCAGCATCGATGAGCAGGTCGTGCCAGCTGCCGTGTTTCGGATCGAGCAGCCAAACAGGCTGTTGCCGGAGCAACATCCAGACCGCCGCTTCGGCGCTGTTCTGGCCGGGCCAGCTGAAGTCGGGGTATTGCTGCCTGACCTGCGCGGCAAACGGCGCCAGCACCGCCATGCTGACCTGGGTACGGAAGGCGCGTACCAGCCGGTAGTCGACGCTGTCGACGGCGGCGTGCCCGCGCCAGGTGTGGGTGAGCCGGCGCAACTGTCGCAGTCCGGGCTCCTTGCTGCCAGCCAGGGTCCGCTGCAGTAGCTGTTGCCAGCGCGTGAGGAACACGGCGCGGTCGTCGAGCTGGATATCCAGCAGGTCGGCGGGGGTGAAACCGACGCGTGCGTGCAGGTCGTCACGGATCTGCCTGGCGCGGGCGCCGAGATCGTAGCCGCCGTTGCCGAGCAGGGCCAGCGCGGCGCCATCGACGGCGCGGTTGTTGGCGGTCCACAGACGGCCATCGGCGGGATGCTCGATACGCGGGTACTGCGCGGGCGTGGCCCAGCCCTGCCAGCCGCTGCCGGCTTCGGACCAGTCCGAGGGCAACAGCGGATCGATGCCGACCCGCAACGGGATGCTGTTGCCGGCAATCGTCCAGCCGATCCGACCGGCGCGGTCGGCGACCAGCAGGTTTTGCGGCGGTATGCCGAGGTATGGCGCCAACTGCAAGGCGCTGGCGACGTCAGGCACCTGTTCCATCTTCATCAGGTCGAAGTCGTAGGCACGCGGAAGTTGTGCGATCCAGGCCAATGCCAGCGGCGTGCCGTCGGTGTCTTCGCCCATGATCGGGCCCCAGCGGGTGTTCCGGACTTTGAGGATGGTGTCCGGTTTACCCTTGACTTGGATGTGTTCCTCGTGGGTTTCGATCCTGGCCCAGCCATCAGGCACCTTGTAGCGGTCGGGATCGGCCGGATCGCGCTGCACGCGCACCCAGTCGGTCCAGTCGCCGTAGCTGTTGGTGAAGCCCCACGCGACCTGGCCGTTGGAGCCGACCACCATGGCCGGCGTGCCGGGCAGGCTGACGCCGTTGACGTCGCGCAGGCCGTGCGGGGCGGTCGGGTCGGGATAGCGCAATCGCGTGCGGAACCAGATGTTCGGCACGCGCAGTCCCAGGTGCATGTCGTTCGCCAGCAGTGCGGCGCCATCGAGGGTGAGCGAGCCTGCCACCGCAAAATTGTTGCTGCCCGGGCGCGGCGCATCCAGCGCGGGTGCCAGGACGGCGGCCACGTCGATCGAGGTCGCCGGCGCCGGCGCCTGGCGCAGATCGAACACGTCGGCGCCGGGAACCACCGGCGAGCGCGACAGGCGGCCGCTCAGTGGCGCCTCCCAGTCCGGATCGGGTGCGAGCAGGAAGTCCACCAGCGCGCCCGGCAACACCGAACGCATCTGTGCCATGTGCAGTTCACGTTCGTTACGGCCATCGCCGTTGAGGTCCAGGTACATGGACGAGATCACCAGGATGGTGTCTTGCGGGCGCCAGGGTTGCGGTGTGCTGCCCAGCAACAGGTATTCCCATGGTTTCACGCGCAGGTCGGCCAGTCCGGCATTGACGCCGTCGCAGTAGCGGTCGAGCGCATGCCGCTGCGCGGGCCGCAATCGTGCATAGGCTACGTCGGCCACCGCGCGCAGGCGGTGGCGGCGATGGTTGAGATCGGCCTCCAGTGCGGCCTGGCCGACCAGGGCCGACAGCTCGCCCGCCCCCAACCGCCGCATCAGGTCCATCTCGAAGTAGCGCTCCTGGGCGTGCACATAGCCCATCGCAAAACTGATGTCGGCGCGGTTGCTGCCTTCGATGGTGACCGTGCCCAACGCGTCACGGCTGATGCCGACCTTGGCCTCGAGGCCCAGCAACTGGCGCTGGCCATCAAGCCTGGCGCGACTGCCGGCGAGCAGCCACCACGCGCCAAGGAAGGCAACCAGCAGCAGTGCCGGCAAGGCGAGCAGGACGGCGCGGAGGAAGCGCCAACGGCGTGTCGTCATGACAAGTGGTTTTTGGTTGCCGTGGGTCACGGCTTGGTGAACACGGCAAAGATACCGGCATACGGCCTGACCATGAAGGCGGGCGCGCCTGCATAGCCTGCGCCGTCGACATAGAGCTGCGAGATGCTGCCATCCAGGTACAGCGCGTCGCGGCAACCCAGCCTGTCGCGGAACAGCCGCCCGAAGGTATGGAAATTCACTGGTGCCTCGCTGACCGCGAAGACGACATCGGTAGGGGTCCGGGCGCACACGCCGCTGCGCCACTTCAGACTGGCGGAGTCGTCGATGAACTGCTCGTTGAGCTTGCCGTCGATCAGCAGCATCGGGCCGGACTGGGTGGCCTGTAGTGCGGCCTTGCCGTCGGCCTTGAATGCGGCGCTGGTGCGCACCGCGGCGCGGCCGTCCGGGTAGATCACGAACACGCCGTTCGGCAGCAGCGAGAAGTTGCCTGCGGCCGGGTTGCCGTGGGCCAGGTTCAACGGCACCTCGGTCTGGCCGTCTTCCACGTACAGGCCAAGCGGCGCGAACTTGCGGTCGTAGATGCCGGCATTGGCGGCAAACAGCAGCCGCCGGCCATCCGCCTCGCCCCATTGGCGCAACTTCTCGATGCTGGCGAAAGGCTGGCCATCTTGCGGATTGCGCCAGTACAGGCCCAGTTGCTCCTGTTTCAGGTCGATGTGGACGACACGATAGTTCTGTCCCTCGAACGCCAGCTCGCGGCTGTCCAGCGCCTGCGCCTGGCCGGTACAGGCAGCCATGCCGGCGAGGAGGAAGGCGCTCAGCAGCCAGCGAAGCGGCCAAGGTCGGGATCGGCGCGGGGACGGATGCGACACGAGTGAATGCATGTGTCGATGGTCGCCGGCCAGCCGTGTCGACGCAAGCCCGGCTTCCGCTCGATCACGCGTGCCGGGCGAGGAACCGCGGCTGCCGTTAAACTTGGGTTTTTGCCACGAGCCAACGATGATTTACACGCCGATCGTCGCCACCCTGGGTTACGTGCTCTCGCCGGATCGCAAGCAGGTGCTGATGATCCATCGCAATGCGCGGGCGGACGACCAGCACCTGGGCAAGTACAACGGCCTCGGTGGCAAGATGGAGCCGGGTGAGGACATCGCCACCTGCATGCGGCGCGAGATCCTGGAGGAGGCCGGCATCACCTGCGATTCGATGCAGTTGCGGGGCACTTTGAACTGGCCCGGGTTCGGCAAGCAGGGTGAGGACTGGTTGGGCTTCATCTTCGTGATCGATCGCTACAGTGGCACGCCGCTCGAGGCCAATCCCGAGGGCACGCTCAGATGGGTGGCGCTGGAACAGCTGATGGCGTTGCCGATGTGGGAGGGCGACCGTCATTTCCTGCCGTTGGTGTTCGACGCCGATCCACGGCCGTTCCACGGCGTGATGCCATACAAGGGTGGCCGCATGCAATCGTGGTCGTATACCCGGTTGTAGGAGCGCCCTGTCCACAGGAGACTACCTTCGGTCGTGCGCGAAGCTCTTGGCCCGGATCGACATCGGAGCATCCGCGCACGGGGTGCGCTCGTGCAGGCTACGGTACGTCGGCAAGCCACGCCTGGCTGGCGAATCGCTCACGTGCCAGCGTCTCGGCGCGGGCCAGCTCCCCGGCACGCAGGGCATCGCTGTTCAGCCCGTGGCGACGGCGGAAAGTGGCGATCATTCGTTCGATCACGGCTTCGCGCGGCAGGCCGGTTTGGCTGCGCAACGGGTCGACCCGCTTGGCGGCGCTGGTGGTGCCCTTGTCGGACAGCTTCTCGCGGCCGATGCGCAGCACCTCGAGCATCTTTTGCGCATCGATGTCATAGGCCATCGTGACGTGGTGCAGCACCGCGCCGCCGCGGTGCGCCTGGGCCGCGCCGGCGATCTTGCCGCCTTCGGAGGTGATGTCGTTGAGTGGCTGGTACCACGCCTTGATGCCCAGCGTGCCCAGTGCCTCGATCACCCATTCATCCATCAACGCATAGGCTTGCTGGAACGACAGGCCCTTGATCAGCGACAGCGGCGCGTAGATCGAATAGGTGATCGTGTTGCCCGGTTCGATGAACATCGCGCCGCCGCCGGATACCCGCCGCACCACCTCGATGTCGTGCTGCCGGGCGGAATCCATGTCGACCTCGTTGCGCAGCGACTGGAAGCGGCCGATCACCACGGCCGGCGCGGCCCATTCCCAAACGCGCAGGGTCGGCGGTCGAAGCCCGGCGCCGACTTCGTGCACCAGCACGTCGTCCAGTGCCATGTGCAGGCAGGGTGACTGTGGCGCGGAGTGAATCAGTTGCCAGTCGTGGTCGCGCCATTGGCTGCGAATCATGTTTCGGGGTTTCCCTGCAAGGCCCGGCGCACCGTCACGGCGATCGCTTCGGGCGAGATGCCGTACATCATCACGTCGGGCGTGAGGGCCTGTTGCAATGCGGCGGTGAGCTCTGCTTCGCTGGCATGCGTCGGCCGACCTTCCAGCGCACGGTTGATCGTTTCCAGCGCATGGTCCGGCTCAAGGAAGAAGTCGCCGCTCAGTTGAACCTTGGTGAGCCGATCGTCGCGCACTTGCAGATCGACCACCACCAGCTTGCCGCCGGGCATCTTGTATTCACCGTGCATGGAAAGCGTTCGTTGCGCCATGCAGCGATTATACCCCGGGTCGTATACCCCTGGTCAGTCGCCGCGATCGTGGAAGTGGCCGGTACCGCCGCTGATCGTGATGTTGATGTTGCCACCGGGGTCATCGCAGCTGCCCAGCGCCTTGCTCACGCTGACGGTGCCCGTCTGATAATCGCCACTGGCGCGGCTGCCACCCATCACGCCCATGCCGACGCTGCCGTGCACTTGCGGCTGATTGTAGGTGGAGTCATCGCAAGGCGGCCTGGCGTCGCTGGCGACCTCGATATTGCCCATGCGTCCGCTGGTGTCGCCGTAGTAGACGCCGGGCGCGGTGCTGACCGGGGCAGGAGCGGCGACCGCGCTGCTGCTGGCGGCAGGCAGGTCACCAGGTGGCAGTTTCAGGTTCAGCGGCTTGTCCGCTGTCTGCGCCCACGTCGAGGTGCTCAGCAAGCCGATCAGCAGCGCGGGAAGGAACCATTGGATACGCATGAATACTCCGGGTTGCGACGTGGTCAATGCACCATAGCGCGTCTGCGTGTATACCCTCGTTGGAAAGTCCGCACGCCGACAAGTTCCGGGGTCGGGAACCCCGCCGGCACCATGACCGGTCGTGGGAGTCCGTCCGTGGACGATACTCTTGCTCCGCGCCCGGTTCCCGATTCCCGGTTCCCGGAGGAGTATCGCCCGTGGGCGTGTTTTTGCCCATGCTCGACGGAGTGGGTCAGGCCGGGGTCTCGATCCGCTCGACCCGGCGCAGACCGCGCGGCAGCAGGCCGCCACGGGTCGCCCGGTTGCCGCCGTATGCGACCAGATCGGCCCACTTCAGGGTGAGTTTGCGCTGGCCGGCGTACATCGTGACCTCGCCCTGGCCCTCGCTGACCACGGCCACACCGACCACGCGCTCGGCGCCGCTGGCCAACTTTGCCTTGGGAATCTCGATCAACTTGTTGCCCTTGCCTTTCTCCAGCTCGGGCAGCTCGGCCACGGAGAACATCAGCAGGTGACCTTCGGTGGTGACCACGACGATCCGGTCGCGTGCGGGGTCGGCAGTAATTTGCGGCGCGAGCACCTTTGCTTCCGCGTTGAGCGAGATGATCTGCTTGCCGGCCTTCTGCCGGCCGGTGAGTGCCTCGAAGCGGGTGACGAAGCCGTAGCCGAGGTCGCTGGCCAGGATCAGCCGGGTATCGTTGTCGCCGGCGATGACGGCGTCGAAGCTGACACCCGACGCCGGGCTGAAGCGGCCGGTGAGTGGCTCGCCGTTGCCGCGCGCCGAGGGCAGGGAGTGCGCGTAGGTGGAGTAGCTGCGGCCGGCCGAGTCGATGAACGCCACCTGTTGCGTGGTGCGCGCTTTCACGGCCGCCAGCAGGCTGTCGCCCTCGCGATAGTTCAGGCTCCCGGCGTCGACATCGTGGCCCTTGGCGGCGCGTACCCAGCCTTTCCGGCTCAGTACCACGGTGACCGGCTCACTGGCTACCAGGGCGCTTTCGTCCAGTGCATGCGCCACCTCGCGCTCGACCAGTGGCGAGCGGCGCGCGTCGCCGAATTTCGCCGCGTCGGCGCGCAGTTCGTCCTTGATCAGGCCTTTCAGCTTGGTGGGCGATTTCAGCAGCACGTTGATGCGGGCGCGCTCCTCTTCGAGCTGGTCCGCCTCGGCGGTGATCTTCATCTCCTCCAGCCGGGCCAGTTGGCGCAGGCGGGTTTCCAGGATGTAGTCGGTCTGTTCCTCGCTGAGTCTGAAGCGCGCCATCAGCACCGGCCGGGGCTCCTCCTCAGTGCGTACGATGCGGATCACCTCGTCGAGGTTCAGGTACGCGATGCGCAGGCCTTCGAGCAGGTGCAGGCGGCGCTCGACCTTGGCCAGGCGATGGTTCAGTCGGCGCGTGACCGTGGTGGTGCGGAAGCTCAGCCACTCAGAGAGGATGCGCTTGAGGTCCTTGACCTGCGGGCGGCCGTCCAGGCCGATCAGGTTGAGGTTGACCCGGAAGCTCTTTTCCAGGTCGGTGGTGGCGAACAGGTGCTGCATGGTTTCGTCGGCATCGACGCGGCTGGAGCGCGGCACGATCACCAGGCGGGTCGGGTTCTCGTGGTCGGATTCGTCGCGCAGGTCTTCGATCATCGGCAGTTTCTTGGCGCGCATCTGCGCGGCGATCTGTTCGAGGATCTTCGACGGGCTGACCTGGTGCGGCAGCGCGGTGATCACGATGTTGCCTTCCTCGCGCCGGTACACCGCGCGGGCACGCACCGAGCCGGCGCCGGTCTGGTAGATCGCGAGCAGGTCGGCACGCGACGTGATGATTTCCGCCTCCGTCGGGTAGTCCGGCCCGGGCATGTGTTCGCACAGCTCCGCCACCGTGGTGTCTGGTTCATCCAGCAGGCGGATGCAGGCAGTGGCGATTTCGCGCAGATTGTGCGGCGGGATGTCGGTGGCCATGCCCACGGCAATGCCCATCGAGCCGTTCAGCAGCACGTGTGGCACACGCGCCGGCAGCCAACTGGGTTCTTCCAGTGAGCCATCGAAATTTGGTACCCAGTCCACCGTGCCCTGGGTCAGCTCGCCCAGCAGCGCCTCGGCGATCGGACTGAGCCTGGATTCCGTGTAACGCATCGCCGCGAAGCTCTTGGGGTCATCCGGCGAGCCGAAATTGCCCTGCCCATCGACCAGCGGATAGCGGTACGAGAATGGCTGCGCCATCAGCACCATCGCCTCGTAGCACGATGTGTCGCCATGCGGATGGAACTTGCCGATCACGTCACCGATGGTGCGTGCGGACTTCTTCGGCTTGGCGGTGGCGGCCAGGCCCAGCTCGCTCATTGCATAGATGATGCGGCGCTGCACCGGCTTCAGGCCGTCGCCGACGAACGGCAGGGCGCGGTCCAGCACCACGTACATCGAGTAATCGAGGTAGGCCCGCTCGGCGTATTCCTTCAGCGGGATCTGTTCGTAATTGGCTTGCAGGTTCATGCGTTACATCTTGGAAGGTGGCGCGCGGGGCGCGGATAACCGGCCGATGGTGCCAGAAAGCGCCGCGATCTTGTAGGAGCGCACGCTGTGCGCGAGCTCCTGGGCATCAAGGCAAGGGCACTCGCGCGCAGGGCGTGGTCCTACAGGCGCACGGCGTCGATGCCGATCTTCCGTAGCTGCACCTGCACGCTGTCCGGCCCGGCCAGGTGGGCGGCGCCGACGGCGACGAAGACCGTACCGGGGGTCTCGAGCAACGCGGCGATCTTCGCGGCCCAGGCCTGGTTGCGCTCCACCAGCAGGCGCTGGTACAGCGCCGGGCTTTGCTGGCGCATGTCCGCATCCTCGATGCGGGCAATGCGCTCGACGTCACCCGACTTCCAGGCCTCGATCAGTGCGGTCAGTCCGGCCGTTTCCTGGTCGATTTCCTTGAGCGTCAAGCGCAGGAAGGCCAACTGCATCGACTCGGGCATGTCGGCCATGAAACGGATCTGCTGCTCGGCGGTCTCCAGCCCGAGTACCGGCTTGCCCGCGGCGAGCATCTGCGCCTTCAACTGCTTGTCCACGCCGTGCTGCGGATCGAGGCCGGCTTTCAGCAAAGGGGCGGCGGCGAGGGTCAACGCCGCCAACCAGGGGCGCATGGTCTGCAGCGTCTGCATGCCGCCGGGGACGCCGGCCTGGTCGGCTGCGGCCTCCAATTGCCGCCATTCCGCCTGATCGAGCCGGTCAACGAGAGAGTGGGACGGGTCCAGTCCGTATTTCAGTACCAGCGTGGCCATGTTCGCCGGGTTGTCGTCAGTTATCTCGACGTAGAGCGTGACGCTTTTCGCCAGCGCCTCATCCAGCGCCGGGGAACGCCACGCGGTATCACTCGGCAACAAATGCACGGTGCCGAACAGGTAGATCGTGGTGTCGGTATCCCTGGCCACCCACAACGCCGGTTGTGCGACCGCCAGTGCTGGCAGCAGCATCACCAGAGAGAACAGCAGGCGCATCAGCAAGGTGGTCTTCATCTGTGCCAGTGTTGCCGCATTGTCCACGGGAACGCAACAGCGCGTCCGGTGCGTCCGTCTGAGCGCCGCGGTCGGGATGGCCGTCACTGGCTGGACGCGATACGGACATGGTGTAGCTTTGGACGCGAACGAACCGGCCCTCTTTTACATGTCAGACAACGTACCCGGCACTACACAGCGCCGCTGGCTCCTTGCGGCGCTGATGATGACCATGATGCTGGCGGCGATGGATACGACCATCGTCTCGACCGCGATCCCGCAGATCGTCGGCGACCTCGGAGGCTTTGCGCTGTTCACCTGGGTGTTTTCGATCTATCTGCTGGCGCAGACGGTGACCATACCGGTCTACGGCAAGCTGGCGGACACCTTCGGGCGCAAGCCGATCCTGCTGGTCGGCACGCTGGTTTTCCTGGCCGGCTCGGTGGCCTCGGCGCTGGCCTGGGACATGGTCGCGCTGATCGCGTTCCGCGGCCTGCAGGGGCTGGGCGCCGGTTCGATCATGGCGACGGTCAACACGCTGGTCGGTGATCTGTATTCGGTGCGCGAACGCGCGCGTATCCAGGGTTGGCTGTCCAGCGTGTGGGGCGTGGCGGCGGTGGTCGGCCCGACCCTGGGTGGTGCGTTTGCCGAATATGCGTCATGGCGCTGGATCTTCCTGATCAATCTGCCGATCGGTGCGCTGTCGCTGATCCTGATCGGTCGCTTCCTGCACGAGCAGCCTTTGCACCGGCGCCACCGCATCGATTATGCCGGTGCCGCGCTGATCCTGGCCGCGGGCGGCAGCCTGGTCTTCGGCCTGCTGCAGGGCGGACAGGCCTGGCCATGGCTGTCGGTGCCGGGCGTGGGCGTGTTTGTCCTCGCTGCCGTGCTGATCGTGGCCGCCGTTCTGGTCGAACGCAAGGCCGCCGAACCGATCATGCCGGCGTGGCTGTGGCGCCATCCGGTACTGGCGGGCACCAACCTGGCGATGGTCGGCATGGGGCTGGTGATGATGGGCCCGAATACCTACCTGCCGACTTTCGCCCAGTCGGTGCTGGGCCTGGGGGCCATTGCGGCGGGGTTTGTGCTGGCCACGATCAGCATTGGCTGGCCGCTGGCCTCATCGCTGTCGGGGCACCTGTATCTGCGTATCGGCTTTCGCGACACCGCACTGGGCGGCGTCGTGCTGGTCGTGATCGCCGCTGCCGGTTTCCTGCTGCTGCCTTATCCGGGATCGGTGTGGCTGGTGATGCTCGACCAGATCGTGCTCGGCGCGGGTTTTGGCCTGTTGTCCACGCCACTGCTGGTGGGCGTGCAATCGACGGTTACCTGGCGTGAGCGTGGTGTGGTGACCGGAGCCAACATCTTCTCGCGTTACCTCGGGCAGAGTCTGGGCGCTGCGCTGTTCGGCGCCATCTTCAATAGGGCCATCGCCGATGAATTGATGCATGCGCCCCACAGCTTGCGTCCTCACCTGCCGCAACGGGTCGATGCCGTCATCGGTGCCTTGCACGGCGGCGAGCTGCACGGCGCGGCCGAAGGCTATCTGCGCCGCGCCATGTACGTTGCCACCCATCACATCTACGCCGGGATGGTGATCGTCGCGCTGTGCACCTTGATCGTGGTGTTGCTGACGCCGAGACACTTTCCGCAAGCGATCGAGCCGCGCACGTCGTGAGGCGTTTCCGATACCTCACCCGTCGGGTCAGCGCGGCGCGCGGTAGCCACCGGGTACGCCGTGCGGGCTGAGCACGAGTTGCCACAGCTGGTTGCGCCGGCTGCGGAACACGGCGGCCGATACCGCCAGGTAGTAGCGCCACATGCGCCGGAACTGCTCGTTGTAGCTGGCCGGCAGGCTGCTCCAGGCCGCTTCGACATTTGCGTACCAGGCCATTAGGGTGCGTTCATAGTCGGCCCCGAAATTGTGCCAGTCCTCGACCACGAACAGTTCCTCCAGCGCGGCGGTGACTTGGCTGGCGGTGGGGATCATCGAGTTCGGGAAGATGTATTTCTCGATCCACGGGTCGGGCTGGGCGGGGGCGCTGTTGCTGCCGATGCAATGCAGCACGGATAGGCCATTGTCCTTCAGGCAGCGGCGCACGGTTTCGAAATAGGCCCGGTAGTTCTTGCCGCCCACGTGCTCGAACATGCCGATCGAGTACACCGCGTCGAAATGCTCGTCGAGCTCGTGGTAGTCCTGCAGGCGGATTTCGATCGGCAGGCCGGCACAGAGCTCGCGTGCGTAATCGGCTTGTTCCTGCGATACGGTGATGCCAACGCCTTCGATGCCGTAGTGCTCGGCGGCATATTTCAGTGCCTCGCCCCAGCCGCAGCCGATGTCGAGCACGCGCTGACCGGTTTTCAGTTGCAGCTTGCGGCAGACCAGATCCAGCTTGGCTGCCTGCGCGTCGTCGAGATTGTCGGCCTTGGCCCAGTAGCCGCACGAATACACCAGGCGCTTGCCCAGCATGGCGCGGAACAGGTCATTGCCGAGGTCGTAGTGTGCCTTGCCGATGTCGAATGCGCGTTCACCGCGCTGCAGGTTGATGAAGCGGGCCTTGAGGTGGGTGATCAGGGTGTCGAGCGTTTTCAGTTCCTGGTCCAGCCCGGCAGTGAGCAGGCGGGTGCACAGGCCGGGCAGGTCGTCGGCATCCCACCAGCCGTCCATGTAGGCCTCGCCCAGGCCGAGCGAGCCGTGGGCGAACACGCGGGTGTACAAGCGCTCGTCGTGAACGTGCAGGTCGGTCGGTGCGCTGCCGTCGATAAGGATGCCCGCCCGGTCCAGCAATTCACTGGCACGGTCTTTCAGGTCGTCCTGGCTCATGCTTTTCCCCATACGGTTGGTGAAACCCGATCCGGTCAGTGCCTGCCGAGCACGGCAAAGCTTGCCGGGTAGCTTGCATACGTGGCGTCGACGTCGGCCGCGCGCACGAGTTGCAGCAAGGTCTCGGCCTGGTGTTCAAGGAGCAGGAACTCGATCTTGACCGGCAGGTCGTCGGCCAGTTCGAAAAATTGCTCCTCGTGCAGTACGCCGTGCCGGCCAAAGCCGGAGATCGCGCGAAATACCGAGCCGCCGCCGAGACCGTGCTTCTTTGCCTGCAGCAGCAGCCATTCGGACAACAGCAGGCCATCGTGCCGGGTGCGCGAATGACAATAGAAAGTCAGATGTACACCGTGTTGCAGGGTTTCCTGGTCCATGCGTCCTCCACGGGTCAGTGACGCAGCAGGCTGCGGGTGAGGGCGAGCCCGAGCACGGTCATGCCCAGCGAGCCGGCGAGGTGGGCGAGCACGTGTCCGCCGAACCACAGGTATTGGTGGCGCAGCAGCAAGGTGCCGGCTTCGCCGGAAAAGGTGGAGAACGTCGTAAGGCCGCCGAGAAAGCCGGTCATCACGAACAGTTGCAGCTCCGGCGGCACCGCCTGGAAGTTCCGGAACAGACCGATGGCGATGCCCATCAGCAATCCGCCGGCGAGGTTGGCCGTCAGCGTGCCCAGCGGCAGGGTCGGGAACAGCGGGTTGAACAGCACGCCCAGCCCCCAGCGACACCAGCAGCCGATGGCGCCGCCCAGGCCGACCGCAACGAATCCACTGACACCCACGAGCGCTTCTCCATTGAATGAAAAGTGTCCGGTTGCCACGGCAGCAGGCAGGCCTGCGCCGCCGGAAGCCGGCGTTGCAGGCATCATCAACCTCGACGCGGGTCCCGCGGGAGGTAGTTGGTTCCGGATGCCCTGCGGCGTCGGGACAGGAGGCATGCCATCTCCCGAGCGGGCATCCTAGCGGATACGACCATCGGTGCGTCAAGCGCGGCCTTATACTGGCCGACTGTCCATTCGGTTCGGCTTGTCATGAATGCAACCCCGCGCACCGTGCGACGCAGCCTGCCGTGGCTGCTGGCCGCGTTGTCGATGATTGGCCCGTTTTCGATCGACGCGGTGTTTCCGGCGTTCCCGTCGATTGGTGCGCGCTTCGGGGTGGACGACGCAGCGCTGCAACAGTTGATCAGTGTGTACCTGATCACCTATGCCGCGATGAGCCTGTTCCACGGCGCCATCTCCGATGCGACCGGGCGCAAACCGGTGATGATCGCCGGCATGCTGCTTTACGCGCTGGCTTCGGTAGGCGCCGCGCTGTCCATCTCGTATCCCATGCTGTTGGTCTGCCGCGCCCTGCAGGGCATGTGTGCCGGTGCCGGCCTGGTGGTGGGACGCGCGCTGATTCGCGACAGTCTCGAGGGCGCGGCGGCGCAGCGACTGATGTCGCAGGTGATGATGATTTTCGGCGTGGCGCCGGTCATCGCGCCGATGGTCGGCGCGCTGCTGCTGCCTTGGGGCGGCTGGCATGGCATCTTCTGGGTGTTGACCGGATTCACCGCGGTGCTGGCGCTGGTCTTGTGGTGGCTGCTGGAGGAAACCCACCCGCGTGAGCAGCGCACGCCTTTTGCTCCGCGCCACCTGCTCGCCAGCTATGCGTCGTTCGGCCGCGACCGGGTGTTCTGGCTTTTGCTGGTATCCAGTTCGGTCAACTTTGCCGGGCTGTTCTTGTATATCTCGTCGGCGCCACGGATCGTGCGGCAGCTGCTGGGTCTGTCGGTACAGGGGTTTCCCTGGCTGTTCGTTCCGGTGGTGATCGGCCTGATGGGGGGTGCGTGGTTGTCCGGCCGGCTGGCAGAGCGTGCCGGCGTGCGTTTCACCGTGAACCTGGGGTACGCGGTGATGGCGTTGGCCTGTGGGCTGCACCTCACGTTGGCGCTGGCGTTTCCCGCGCCGCGGCTGCCATGGTCGATGTTGCCGTTGATCGCGCACAGCGTCGGTGTGCAACTGGCGTTTCCGACGCTGACCCTGTTGCTGCTGGATCGGTTTCCGCAGCGGCGCGGTGGTATCTCCTCGGTACAGGCGTTCGCCAGCCTGTTGCTCTGCAGCGTGGTGGCCGGGGTGCTCTCGCCACTGCTGTCGACCAGCATGCTGGGCCTGGCGCTGGGTGCGTCGGCGCTTACCGGCGCGGGTGCCTTGGCGTGGTCGCGTTACCAGACGCTGAGCCGGCGTCCGCTGGATAAGGGCATGTCGCAGGCCGGCCCGGATACGGTGATCCAGGCAGAGATTGCCGGGCCGCATTGAGCCGGCGCCGCGGGGGAACACAACCGGCCCGTCTGCCCGGTATGTAGTTGGCCAACCGGCTCTTGCCGCGCGCGTCGATCGGTGCAACCAGATGGCGCAGGCGTTCCACGTCGGTGTTCGGTCCGGGCTTGCCCCGAGTCGACGGTAGGCCGGGGCGTACAGGCACTCCGGTGCTGCGTCGGGTCGGTTCGCGGACAGGCTGCCGCATGCATGGCTTGCGGGACCGGCGTAAGCTGTGCGGCTGATCATTGATCATTGGTGCGACCGATACCCATGAACCGACAGATGCAGATCGACCTGGCGCAGGCCTTTCGCCGCATGCATGAGCGCAACAAAGTGTTGTTGCTACCCAATTGCTGGGATGCAGGCAGTGCGCGACTGTTTGTGGAACGCGGTTTTGCGGCCATCGCCACCACCAGCGCCGGGGTGGCATGGTCACTGGGCTACGCCGACGGCGAATATGCGCCGCTGGCCGAGGTGCTGGCGGCGATCGCCCGTATCACGCGGGTGGCCGGGGTGCCGGTCACGGTGGATATCGAGACCGGTTATGGCGACGCGCCGGCGGACGTGGCCGCCACTGTCCAGGCGGTGATCGCGGCCGGGGCGGTCGGCATCAATATCGAGGATGGCATGCCCGGGCATGGCCCGTTGCGCGATGCCGCTGACGCGTCGGCGCGCGTGCGTGCGGCACGCTCGGCAGCTGATGCGAGCGGCGTGCCGATCGTGATCAACGCGCGGGTGGACCACTGGATGCAACACGATGACGCCGATCCGGCGGTCCGCCTGGCCGATGCCATTGATCGCGCGAAGGCCTACCTGGCCGCGGGCGCCGACTGCATCTATCCGATCGGGCTGGGCGACCGGGCCACGCTGGTGGCGCTGGTTCGCTCCGTTGACGCGCCCATCAACGTGGCGGCCGGGCCCGCGATGCTTGGCCTGCATGAGCTGGAGTCCATCGGCGTGGCGCGGGTGAGTACGGCGACGCGTTTTGCGACGCTGGCGCTTGGCGCGGTGGATCGCGCCGTCGCCCAGATGCGCGCAAGCGGTGGTTTCGCTGCACTGGCATCGGATTTCTCATACGCCGATGCGCAGCAGTTGTTTGCGCCGCGGTGAGGTCTTTGGTGTTGCCCGTTCTTTTCCATTCCGAGGAGGCTAGACATGAAACCCCGTATCGACTATCGCAAGGCGGCGCCGGATGCATTCAGGGCGATGCTGGACCTGGAAGCCGGCGTGCATCGCGGCGGGCTGGAAAAGTCGCTGATCGAACTGGTGAAGATGCGCGCATCGCAGATCAACGGCTGCGGTTACTGCCTGGACATGCACAGCAAGGACGCCCGCGCGGCCGGCGAGACCGAGCAACGCCTGTATGTATTGCCGGCATGGCGCGAAGCACCGTTCTACAGTGCGCGCGAACGCGCCGCGCTGGCCTGGACCGAGGCGGTCACCCAGGTATCCACCAATGATTTGCCGGATGAGCTGTACGCGCAGGTGCGCGAGGAGTTCGACGAGAAGAGCCTGGTCGAGCTGACCCTAGCCATCATCGCGATCAATGGCTGGAACCGGATGGCGATTGCCTTCCGCGCGGACGTCGGCAGTTACGTCGTACCCCGTGCGACCAAATGAGGGCGACGTGGCGAGCGTGACGCGCGGCGCTGCGCGGGGCAAAGTTCTGCCACGTGCGTTCTATCGGCGCGATTCGCGTGAAGTGGCCGTGGCGCTGCTGAACAAGGTGCTGGTGGGCGCCGACGGCCGCAGCGGGCGCATCGTGGAAACCGAGGCGTACTGCGGGTCACTCGATCCGGCCGCGCACACCTATCGTGGCAAGACCGCACGCAATGCGACGATGTTCGGGCCGGCAGGACATCTGTATGTGTATTTCACCTACGGCATGCACTGGTGCGGCAACGCGGTGTGCGGCGAGGTGGGCGAGGGCATCGGCGTGCTGCTGCGCGCGCTGGCGCCGTTGAGCGGGTTGGAGACGATGCGCATGGCCCGACCGAAGGCGCGTCGCGATCGCGATTTGTGCAGTGGTCCGGCGCGGTTGACCCAGGCGATGGGCATCAGTGGCGTACACGACGGCATCGATCTGGTGACGGGCCGGGGTGGCTTTCGGATTGTCGACGACGGTACGCCGCCGCCAGGCGAACCGGTGTCGAGCGGGCGCATTGGTGTCAGCCGCGCAGTCGGTGAAGCCTGGCGCTGGTATGTGCCGGATGACGTCAACGTGTCGCGGCGCTGAGCAGACCGCGCTCGCACAGCCAGGCCCGTGCGTTTTCGGCATCGTGTTCGAACCACGCGCGGGTCGAGCCGAGCCGGAACGAGTAGCCCCAGGCGTCCATGTCGGCCATCAGGCGCGCGCGGCCCACGCCGGGCAACTCATCGGCGAGCACGATCTGCAGGTAGCAGGTGGCGTCTTCTTCTTCGATCGAATCGGTGGCGTCGGTGTGGACGGCCAGACGCTTCTCCGGCGTCAGCACGATCAGGTGCCCGGCCTCGTGCAGCAGCGAGTGGACCGGCGTGTCGTCGCGGGCGTAGACCGTAGTGCCGATGATGCCGGCCTCGTCGTCGCCCCAGAAACTGCCCGGGATCGCCTCGCCAGGCGCCACGCGCCGAAGTTGCAGGCCGAAGCGGCCGAGCAGCGCTGCCGGTGCATCGAAGCCGATCTGGTCCATGCGCATCACGGTGCTGGCTGGGTCGCTGGCGGAAGGCTGGTTGTCGGGAAGCATGGGAGTGTGGCGCGCGGGTGATTCCCGGCGAAAGGGTGAGGCCGGGCAGCTGGCTGCCGCCCGGAGTCGAAGCCGATTGACGGTTCAGCCGGTCCTGGTTGCGCCCTTGGCGGCCTGCTTGCCGTCAGCTTCAGGCAGGGTGACCGAGAGTTCGAGGATCTCGTGGCCGCTGTCGCGCTCGAAATTGATGTTGATCGCCTCAAGTTCGACGTGGACGTATTTCTTGATCACTTCGAGCAGTTCGTTGCGCATCATCGGCAGGTAATCCGGTGCGCCGCGGGTGGAACGCTCCTGTGCCACGATGATGCGCAGGCGCTCGCGCGCCACGCTGGCGGTGGCTTCGGGCTTGCGCTTCAGGAAATCGAGGATACCCATCGTGATCAACCTCCGAACACGCGCTGGAGAAAGCCTTTCTTCGATACTTCGAGGAAGCGCAGGGGGCGCTCCTCGCCAAGGATACGGGCCACGGTGTCGCTGTAGGCCTGGCCGGCTTGCGAGTCGGCATCGACGATCACGGGGATGCCGTTGTTGGAGGCGGTCAGCACGTTCTCCGACTCGGGGATCACGCCGACCACGTCGATGCCGAGAATTTCCTCGACGTCCTTCACGCTGAGCATTTCGCCGATGGCGACGCGGGCCGGGTTGTAGCGGGTCAGCAGCAGGTGCTGGGTGACCGGGTCCTCTCCCTTCTCCGCGCGCCGGGTCTTGCTGGCGAGCAGGCCCAGGATGCGGTCGGAGTCGCGCACCGAGGAGACCTCCGGATTGACCACGACGACCGCGTGGTCGGCGAAGTACATCGCCAGGTGCGCACCTTTCTCGATGCCGGCCGGAGAGTCGCACACGATGTAGTCGAATTCCATCTCGGACAGGCCGTCGAGGACCTTTTCGACGCCTTCCTGGGTCAGCGCGTCCTTGTCGCGGGTCTGGCTGGCTGCCAGCACGAACAGGTTGTCGTAGCGCTTGTCCTTGATCAGCGACTGCTTCAGGGTGGCTTCGCCGTTGACGACGTTGACGAAGTCGTACACCACGCGCCGTTCGCAGCCCATGATCAGGTCGAGGTTGCGCAGGCCGACGTCGAAGTCGATCACTGCGGTTTTCTTGCCGGCCATGGCCAGGCCGGTGGCGAGCGAAGCGCTGGTGGTCGTCTTGCCGACGCCGCCTTTCCCGGAAGTGACAACGATAATCTCAGCAGTCAAGGGTCCATCTCCGCGTGATCGTTCTTTTGTTGAATGACTTGTTGTGGATGTTCACAGCCTGGTGATCAACAGCTTTTCGCCTTCCAGCCAGCATTGCACGGATTGGCCCTCGAGTTCGGGCGGGATCTGTTCGAACACGCGGTACTGCCCGGCAATCGCCACCAGTTCGGCACGGAAGTCGGAGACGAAGATGCGCGCCTTCGGGTCGCCCTGTGCGCCAGCCATGGCGCGGCCGCGCAGGCTGCCGTAGATGTGGATGTTGCCGTCGGCGATCACCTCGGCGCCGTTGGCTACGGCGCCGGTGATGATCAGGTCGCAATCGCGCGCGTAGACCTGCTGGCCGGAGCGCACGGTTCCGGCATGGTGTTCGGCACCCTGCCGGCTGCCGGCCGCGGGCGTGGACAGGATCGGTTCGGGGGACGGGGCAGGCGCTGCCGGAGGTGCCTGCTGCGGCGCGATGGACGTGGTCGGCACGGCCGTCGCCGGCTCGTAGGACGCGCGGAACTTGGCGATCAGCGGCAGCCCCATGCGCTTGGCCAGCGCCTCGGTCGCGCTGGTGCCGTAGGCCAGCCCCACCGGCAGCATGCCGGCGCTGCGCACGGCCTCGAGCAGGGCATCGACGGTGCCGTCGTCGGGCAGGTCGAGCAGGTGGCTGAGGTCCAGCACCACCGCGGCGCGGGAAAACATCTGCGGCGCCGCGTGCACGCGCCGCTCCAGTTCGTCGCACAGGGCGGCGGCGTCGACCCGGCGTACCCGCACGCAGGCAATGCCGACCTGACCGAACCGCAAATCGCAGGCGTCGACGGATTCTGTCCGCGCACTCACAGGCGCAGCTCCCCGGCAAGGCGGCGCTGGCCGGAGTCGGCAGTGGCCGGACGCGTGCGTTCGGCCAGCCACGGCACATCGGGCAGTCCGCCCCGGTCGAGCCAGGTGTCGCGCACGTAGGCGTAGCTGGGCAGCTCCTTGGCCAGCAGGCTGACCTGCGGACCATCGGCGCCCATCTTCTGCTGGTCGACCTCCTGGAAGCCGTAGGTCCCATGGAACAGCACCGCCACGTCGTCGCGCGGCTCCAGGAGTACCTCACAGGTAAGCAGGGGCACGCGCACCTCGGCGTAGCTGTGCACGTCGGAATAGAAGATGCGGCCGAGTCCGTGGCGGCGGTAGGCGTTCGCGATCACGATGCGGTCGATATAGACGAACTGCGGGTAATGCCCGGTGAACCAGTGGTAGTTCGGGCTGTCGTAGTCGTGGCCCTCGCGCAGGGCAATCAGGAAGCCGGCCAGGTGGTCGTCGATTTCGGCGACGCGGAAATAGTCCGCGTGCTCGAAGAAATAGCGCAGTTGGTGGGCGTCGAGGGCGAGGATGGAGCGGCCGGCAGCGTTGTTCAGCGCCAGCACGGCATCCAGGTCGTGCTCGCGCACGTCGCGGATGGCAAGGGCCATTCGTTGCTCCGCAATGGTGGAATCCGGTCCGAGGTCGACGGGTCGACCTCGCAATGCGGCATTATGCCATGCGGCCGCGGCCCGTACATCAGTCCGCGGCACATGTAAAACCTTCGTAAACCGTTGCGGACGGGTCGTGGACATGACTTGTCGCGCATTGCGCGACGGGCCGCCAGACCCAATCATGCAGACCATGCGCTGGCCTTTTCTCAATCACATCCGCCTGCTTCGCTATGCCGGCCTTTTCACGTACCTGTCGGTAGGCACGCCGCTGGTCACGAACTGGGCTGCCGAGCGCGTTGCCGAGTTGGGCCGGCCGCACAGTCCGAACTTCGCCCTGCTGCTGTGGACGCTGTGTTATCTGATCTTCGGCCTGATGTACTGGCTGCTGACCAGCAACCTGGGCTCGCGCCGCTACCTTGCGCTGAAGCTGCTGGGACTGGCCCTGATGACGGCGGCGGCGGTGGCGGTCGGCTGGTACAGCCACAGCGGCCTGTCGGCGATGCTGATGGTGGTCGCCTCGCTGGTGTTGCCGTGGTTGTTGCCATTGTGGCTGGCGGCATTCTGGCTGGTGCTGCAACACTTGAGCCTGGTCGCGGTCTTTGCCACGTTTCCTGAATACGACCACAGCATCGGCATGGGTTTCCTGCAGGCCAGCATCTATCTGGGCATCTCGGTGCTGGTGTTCGTTACCTCGACCGTGGCCAGCCAGCAGGCCGAGCAGCGCGAGGCGCAGCGACGGCTCAACTCCGAATTGCGTGCCACCCGGGCCTTGCTGGCCGAATCCAGCCGGATCGCCGAGCGCATGCGCATTGCCCGTGACCTGCACGATCTGATCGGCCATCACCTCACGGCGCTGAGCCTGAACCTGGAAGTGGCCAGTCACCTCGCCAATGAAGCGGCCGGCACGCATGTGCGCAAGGCGCAGAGTACCGCCAGGCTGCTGCTGGCCGACGTGCGCGAGGTGGTCAGCGAATTGCGCCAGGACGATTCGATCGACCTGACCCAGGCGTTGCGCAGCCTCACCGACGGGGTGCCCGGGCTGAACGTGCACGTGGTGATGCCGCCGCGCTTCAGCGTGGAGGACCCGCAGCGCGCCCAGGTACTGCTGCGTTGCGCGCAGGAAATCATCACCAATACCGCGCGCCACGCCGGCGCACGCAACCTGTGGCTCAATTTCGCCTATGCCGACGCCGGTCAGCTGGGCCTGCACGCGCGCGACGATGGTCGCGGTGTCGACCAGTTGGTGGAAGGCAACGGGCTGTCCGGGATGCGCGAGCGGCTCGCGGAGTTCGGCGGCAACGTGACGCTGGACACTGGCCTGAGCCGCGGTTTCGCGCTGACCGTGCGCCTGCCACTGGGGGAACAGGCGGCACTGGCACATGCCCCGTCGCGGTTTGAGCCGCCGGCGCTTGACGTATCGTGATGCAGGCGGCTTGCGCTGGCGCGTCGTGCGAGAATACGGCACGTTCCGAGGGGTGTAGTCCACCGGCTTCCCCGCCATACCTTCAGTCACCCATGACCGAGGATTCGCGATGATTTCCGTTTGTCTCGTCGACGACCAGAACCTGGTACGCCAAGGCGTCCGCTCGCTGCTGGACCTGGCTGAGGATATCCGTGTGGTGGCCGAGTGCGCCGATGGGGCGCAGGCCGTGCTGGAGGTTCCGCGGATCAAGCCGGACGTGATGCTGCTGGACCTGCGGATGCCGAACATGAGCGGGCTGGAGGTGCTGCATGCGTTGTCGGCACGCAACGAACTGCCGCCGACGATCATCCTGACCACCTTCGACGACGACCAACTGGTGCTGCAGGGCCTCAAGGCCGGCGCGCGCGGCTACCTGCTCAAGGACGTTTCGCTGGAGCAACTGGTGGAGGCCGTGCGCACGGTGGCGGCCGGCGGCTCGCTGGTTGCACCGATGGTCACCCAGCGCCTGATGGCTGGGGTGGCCCGGATGCAGAACCAGTTCACCAGCCTGGAACAGCCCGACCCGCTGACCGAGCGCGAGACCGAGATCCTGCGCCTGCTTTCCGGTGGCTACAGCAACAAGGAGATCGCCAATTCGTTGAAGGTGGCCGAGGGCACCGTCAAGAACCATGTCTCCAACATTCTTTCCAAACTCGGCGTGCGCGACCGCACGCGTGCCGTGCTGAAGGCGCTGGAACTGGGCATCGTCTGAAGTGCGGGGTGCTGTCGGGACCCGTCATCCCCGGCCGAAAAGAGGGGCGTTGCCGATGGATGGCGTTCACGCCCGCGAGCAAGTAATATCGACCGCTTCGGCGTTTGCCGATCCCTGCTGCTGCGCCCTGGAGCGGGCCCGTGCGGCGGACGGGGCACACTCAAGGTATGGCGTAAAAACGCTTCGGAGAACTCTGGAATGATGCGTGTTGTTGAATTTCTGGTTGCCCTGGTCATCGTCGCCGTGCTTGGTGTCGTGGCGGCAATGGTCATGCCGTCCACCGGCCACGTCGAGCGCCAGCTGGTCGTAGGCAAGGACATGCGGCAGGTATATGACTTGCTTAGCAATTTCAGGCGGTTTCCGGACTACTCCGTGCTCCGTTCGCTGGACCCCGACGTGCAGTTCAAGTTTTCAGGCAAGGCTTTCGGGCCGGGCGCCGGGATCAACTGGACCAGCACCGATGCCAAGCTTGGTGACGGCGGCCTGACCCTCGCCAGTGCAACGCCTGATTTCGACCAGATCGACAGCAACACCCAGGACGCAACCATTGTCTGGAACCTGGACAACAACTGGCGCGGTTTCGACAAGCACTTCACGCTTGATCTCGAGCGCCAGGGTCACGGGCGGCTGACCCAGATCACCTGGTCCTACGATGTCCGCTACGGCTGGAACCTGGTCAACCGTTTCGCCAACCTGTACATCCATGGCGATCCCGACTCGTTCATCCAGTTCAGCTTGAACAACCTGCAGAATGTGCTCGCTGGCGTAGCCAACGTGGATTACAGCGGGTTGGTGCCCAAGATCGCCCAATCGCAGCCTACGCCCGTGCTGGTCGTCTCGCGCAGCATCGACCGCAGCAAGGGCGGTACCGAAGCGCTGGATGATGTCGTGGCCCAGGCGGACACCGAGCTGAAGGCCCAGGCCAAGAAGCTGGGCGTGAACGTCACCGGCCCGTCGGTCCTGTTCATCGTCAATTATGGTGACCCGGACTTCGACTTCGATGTGGCGTTGCCGATCGACTCCAGCACGCTCACCATCAACGGCCAGAGCGAGGAGATCACGGTGCCGATCGCGCCATCGCTCGCGGCATTCGATCCGGCGCCAGCCGGCTCGGTGGCCGGTGAGTCGGGGGAGACGGTGTCACCCGCGGGAAGTCGCGACCGCTTTGGCCGACTGGTAGTGGAAGGTGACGTGCACGCCATGATGGCGTTCGGCGGAGCCACTTTGCAGGGCATCTGGGACGGCACCTTCAACGGTGTGCCGCAAACGGTGAAAATGCTGACCGCCTACGCACAGACGCATGGCTACAAGTTCGACAGTATGGTCAACCCGCCCTACGACATCGTGGTCACGCCGGAAGAGAAGGATGCCAGCGGCGGGATCCTGACGTATGCCAGGCACAAGGTGGTGCTGCCGCTGATGGATGCGCCCGCGCAGACACCGGAGCAGGAAATCGGCTTGCAGCCTGCGAACGACGACGAGGGTAGCGCACCAGCTGCCACCAGCCCCGCACCTGCAGCGGCAGCGAGCGTCGCTCCGGCAGATGCCGGCACCACCGAGTAACGCGGCGACGAATGCGCCCGGTCAAAAAGGCCCTTCCGTCCCGGGAGGGCCTTTTGTCTGGGTGGAACCGGCGTGGGCAGGCGTCTGCCTCGCCCGGCTTCCGGCTCTTGCGGTACATTCCAGGTGACACTTGATGCCACGGGCGGCCGGCGGCGCGATGGGCTGCAGTCGGCCACAATCTGCCAGCGGACATGATCGAAACCGAAAAGCTCACCCGATGCTATGGCAACCTGGTCGCGGTGGATGCGCTGAGCATCCGTGTCGAGCCCGGCCAGGTGCTTGGTTTGCTCGGTCCCAATGGCGCCGGCAAATCCACCGCGATGCGGATGATCGCCGGGTTTTTGGTGCCGACATCCGGAAGCGCATGGGTGTGTGGACATGATGTGGTGCGCGAGCCGCTTCAGGCCAGGCGTGCGCTGGGTTACCTGCCGGAAGGTGCGCCAAGTTACGGCGAAATGACGGTGCATGAGTTCCTGCAATTCATCGTGCGCATACGCGGGTTCAAGGGCGAGGCGGGCTATCGGCGTTTGGACGCGGTAGTGCAGCAGCTGCAACTGGATGAAGTGCTGGGATCGGGCATCGACACGCTGTCCAAGGGCTTGCGCCGGCGCGTGGGGCTGGCCCAGGCGATCCTGCACGATCCACCGGTGCTGATGCTGGACGAACCCACCGACGGTCTCGATCCGAACCAGAAACATGCGGTGCGCCGGTTGATCGACATGATGGCGCGCGAGCGCACGATCCTGATTTCCACCCACCTGCTGGAAGAAGTGCATGCGTTGTGCAACCGCGTGGTGATCATCGCGCGCGGCAAATTGCTGGCCGACGCAACGCCGGCCGAGCTGGAGGCACGCTCGCGTTATCACGGCGCGGTGTCGTTCAGTGCCCCGGGCAGCGGCATGTCGCAGGAGATGCTCGGCCGCTTGCCGCAGGTGGCGGGGATCGAGCTCGATCCGCTGGACGGGCGCATCACGGTGTTTCCGAAGCCGGGGGAGCGCATTCTCGAGCCGGTCCAGACGCTGCTGCGCGAACAGGGACTGGAAGTGTCCGAGATCCAGCTCGAGCGTGGCCGGCTGGACGATGTGTTCCGGCAGATCACCAGCTCCGAGGACGCCATGACCGGGGTACACGCGTGAGTCCCGTCAATGCCGTGCTGCGGCGCGAGCTGCGCAGCTACTTCGTGACGCCGGTCGCTTACGTGTTTCTGGTGATCTTCCTGGTGCTGGCCGGCATCCTCACCTTTTACGTCGGGGATTTCTACGAGCGCGGGCAGGCCGATCTGCAGCCGTTCTTCGTGATGCACCCCTGGTTGTACCTGATCCTGGTGCCGGCGATCACCATGCGCATGTGGGCCGAGGAGGCCAAGGGTGGCACGTTGGAACTGCTGCTGACCTTGCCATTGACCTTGTGGCAGGCGATGCTCGGCAAGTTCCTGGCGGCATGGTTGTTCATCGGGCTGGCGCTGGCGTTGACGTTCCCGATCTGGGTCACGGTCAACTATCTCGGTGCGCCGGACAATGGCGTGATCCTGGCCGGCTACCTGGGTAGTTGGCTGATGGCCGGCAACTTCATCGCGATCGGCGCCTGTCTGTCGGCGCTGACCCACAGCCAGGTGGTAGCCTTCATCCTCACCGCACTGGTGTGCGTGTTGCTGATTCTGGCGGGGCAGCCGCAGGTGCTGGATTTTTTCCAGGGGGCGTTGCCGCGGCGCCTGATCAATGCCGTGGCACACCTGTCGATGCTGCGGCACTTCGAGGCGATCTCGCGTGGCGTGCTGGACCTGCGTGACCTGCTGTATTTCCTGCTCAGCGCGCTGGGGTGGCTGATTGCCGGCATGCTGCTGCTCGACTTGAAGCGGACGCGCTGACCGTGCGCCGCCTGCGTCCGCCCCGCGCCCTCACCACGCCGCTGCACCTGACCCGGCGCGGCGCGCTGTACGCCGGCCTGGCCACGCTGGTACTGGTGTTGGTGCCGTTGATCCTGGCGAGCAGCCGTTGGCTGCATGCGACGCGAGTCGACCTGACTGCCGACAAGCTCTATACCTTGACGCCGGGCACGCTGCATATCGTCGATACACTGCAGCGACCGTTGCGGCTGACCCTGTATTTTTCAGAGCACGCCACGCGCGACCTGCCGCAACTGCGCAGCTACGAGCAACGTGTTCATGAAATGCTGCAGGAGATGGTGGCGCGCTCGCACGGCCGCATTCGCCTGCGAGTCATCGATCCGGTGCCGTATTCGGACGACGAAGCCAGCGCCGAAGGCAGCGGCCTGATCGCTGCCTTCGGCGGCAGCAATGGCGAGCGGGTTTTCTTCGGGCTGACCGGCAGCACCATGCCGCCCAGTGCGAGCCGCGAGGAGGAAGACGACAGTACGCCCGAGAAGACCTTGTCGATCGCGTTTTTCGACCCCTCGCGCGAGGGTTTCCTCGAATACGACATTGCCAAGCTGCTGTATGAGCTGAATCTGGCGCACAAGCCAACGATAGGCGTGCTCAGCTCGCTGCCGGTGCAAGGCGACCCTGCGCTGGGCGAGCAGCCGTGGGTGGTGATGCAGCAGTTGGGCCAGTTGTTCGAACTGAAGACCCTCGACGCGACCCAACTGGAACAGGTGGACAGCAAACTCGGGGTGCTGTTGCTGATCCACCCCAAACAGCTGACGCCCGCAACACAATATGCGATCGACCAGTATGTGATGAACGGCGGACACCTGGTGGTCTTCGTCGATCCCGATGCAGAGCTCGACAGCGCGCCATTTGCCCCTGACCTCACGGGGCTGTCCGCGCACGCCTCCGATCTGCCTCGCCTGTTCGCGGCTTGGGGGGTGCGCTACGACCCGCGCCAAGTGGTGCTCGATCGCAGCCGCGGCCTGCAGATCGAACTGGCCGGCAGCAGCTTCAATCACCCGGCGATGCTCGGGCTTGGCGAGCACGAGCTCAACCACAACGACGCAGTGACTGCCAGCCTGCAGCGGATCAACGTCTCCACCATCGGCCATTTCGACCTGACCCCGACGGCGCACACACGGCTGATTCCGCTGCTGCAAAGCAGTGCGGATGCCGAACGGGTGCCGACGCAGCGGGTGATCGATGCAAGCAGCGACCCGACCAGCCTGCAGCAGGGCTACAAGCCGGACAATGCGCACTACGTGCTGGCCGCGCGCCTGCATGGCACGTTCACCAGCGCGTTCCCCGAAAACGCCGGCAAGCCGGGACATCGCAGCCATTCGGCAGCAGACTCCGAGGTCGTATTGGTGGCCGATACCGACCTGCTCAGTGACCGGCTGTGGGTCGAGCCGGAGACCATGCTCGGGCAGACGATGGTCCGGATCTTCGCCAACAACGGCGACTTCATCACCAACCTGGTCGACGACCTCAGCGGGTCCTCCACCCTGCTGTCGATCCGCGCCCGCTCCACCTCGCAGCGCCCGTTCACCCGGGTGCAGGCGCTGCGCAATGTGGCCGATCGGAAATTCCTGCAGAAGGAGCAGGAACTGGAGCAGGAACTGGCCGACACGCGGCGCCGGCTGGACGAACTGCAACCGGTTAAGGGCACCCATCCCAGTACGATGACCCCCGAACAGCGCCGGGAAATCGAACAGTTCCGCCAGCGCCAGTTGGCGATCAACAGGGAGCTGCGCGGTGTGCAACACCAACTCAACGCCGAGATCGATGCGCTCGGTCTGCGCGTGAAAGTGGTCAACATCGTGCTGATGCCGGTACTGGTGGTGCTGGTTGGCCTGCTGTACGGCTGGCGCCGCACCCGGCACAGCCGGCTCCGGCGGTGAGTACGACGGTGGCGACAAACCGCCGCAAGCGGCGCCGGACGTCCGGGCAGACGTCACGAACGCATCGCATTATGCTGGGAGTCTGCCGGCGGTTGCCGGTGCGAATTGAGGTGGCGGTAGCCTGATCGTGATTGCAATGCTGTTGAAATGGATCGTGCCGTGGGAGTTTTCGTGGGTGTTCCTGGCCACGTTCGTGCTGGCGTGCGTGCTGTACTGGCGCGGCAGCAGGCGGCTGCACGTGGGGTTCAGTCGTCAGCTGGCGTTCTGGAGTGGCATGGCGATCATCTACCTGTCGCTGCACACCTACCTCGATTACTACGCCGAGCATGAGTTCTTCATGCATCGCCTGCAGCAGTTGCTGCTGCATCACCTGGCGCCGCTGCTGATCGTCTGCACCTACCCGGCTGCCGTGCTGCGTGCCGGCTTGCCGCTGGCCTGGCGGGTGCGCCTGCTGCGGCCGCTGCAGCGGTCGTGGCCGTGGCGCGTGGTGATGGGCGTGCTGATGAATCCAACCGTCGCCACCGTGCTGTTCATCGTGTTCGTGTTGATCTGGCTGCTGCCCGACCTGCAGACCCTGGCAATGCTGGATTGGCGCGTCTATCGCTTCATGAACTGGACCATGCTGATCAGCGGCTTCACCTACTGGTCGCTGGTGCTCGACCACCGGCCGCACCCGCCGGGACGGATGGTGGCGGGCATGCGCGTGCTGTCGCCGGCGATCACCATGACGCCGCAGGTCGTGGCTGGCGCCATCGTCACCTTCTCGCGCACCGACCTCTACCCGATCTTCGAGATCTGCGGCCGCGCCTTCACTTTCAACGTGCTGACCGGTCAGATGGTCGGCGGCCTGATCACCTGGGTGCCGGCGGCCTTGATCGAATCGGTCGGCGGTCTGTTGGCCTTGCGCCTGTGGCTACGTCTGTCGCGCAGGGGACGCTTGCCGCGCCGGACCCTGCCGGTACCGGTGCGGCCGCCGGCGACGATTGCCGGCGGCATGCCCGATTGAGAAGACCTCGCCGCCGCGTCAGGGCGAGGGATGGTGTGCGTGATCGGTGTGCTCGGCGTGCTCGGCGTGATCGTGATCGTGACTGTGATCGTGATCGTGACCGTGGCCGTGGCCGTGGCCGGAGCCATCGTCCAGTGCGCTGGCCGGGCGGGCAATGAAGTCCGTGGGCAGGGTACTGCCGTCACTGAATTTCAGCAGCAGGCGCACCGTGTCGCCGGGATTCACCGCCGCGGCCGGTTGCATCAGCATCAGATGGTAACCGGCGGGTGCCAGCTCGACCTTGCCATGCGCCGGCACGCTCACCGAATCGACCGTCGTCATGCGGCTGACCCCACCCTCGGTCGAGCTGAGGTGCAACATTACCTGCGCATAGGCCTTGCTGCTCGCACTGGTCAGCGCCACCGGCTGATCGCCGATGTTTTCCAGCGTGACATAGGCACCCGCGGGCAACGAGCCGGGCAGCACGCGAATCCACGCATGCGTGGCGTGCACATGGTCGGCGGCGCTGGCGTGCACGCCGGCGGCAAGCGACAGGCCGGCGAGCAGGGCGAATACGGTGAGGTGCTTCATGACGGGTCTCCGCTGTTGAGTAGCAGGTGCAGGTCATGCACCAGGTCGTCCTGCTTGTTGACGGGCGTGAACAGCACGCGCGGGTTGCCGTCGCGGTCGAACACGTAGACCGCCGAGCTGTGGCTCACCTCGTAGCTGCCGTCCTTGCTGCTGGGCTCGCGCGTGAACGCCGAACGGTAGCGTTTGACCAGGGCCTCGATGGCGCGTGGGTCGCCGGTGAGGCCGGTGGCGCGCGTATCGAAGGCGTTGACGTAGGCGTGCAGCACGGCCGGCGTGTCGCGGGCGGGATCGACGCTGACGAACAGAATGCGCGCGCCATCGGCGAGTTCGCCCAGGCGCTGCATCACCACGTGCAGCTGGGCCATGGTCAACGGGCACACGTCCGGACAATGCGTATAGCCGAAATACAGCAGTACCACCTTGCCGCGGTAGTCCTTCGCAGATACCGCCTCGCCCTCGTCGCTGGTCAGGGTGAACTCGAGCTTGGGCATGTGCCCGGTCAGGTCGGTCAGCCTGAATGGCAGTGGCGTGGCGCTGTGGCAGCCGGCGAGCAGCACGCCTGCGGCGAGCAACGCGAGCAGGGCAAGCGGGTGGCGCCAGGGTAACTTCATGCGGGAATTCAGGAGCTTCATCAAGGCAAGCATACGACAGCGCTCGCGGCATGGGGTTCGAATACCGGGAAATCTGCCTATGCTGCGACAAATTGTCAGTACCCCGACGCGTCGTTGGTCGGCCTCGTCGGTGCCAAGCAGCGGGGCGATCCGCAGGTGTGGGCCGCGCACGGGAAGGGGAGGTGGGGCGGCGGTCATCGAAAGACTCCGGTGCCGGCTTCAGCGGTCGTCGTCATCGAGACCGGGCTCGATCTTGCCGGGCTTCAGCCGGCCGGCCTTGCGCAGCGCCTCGCGCAACACGTATTCGATCTGGGCGTTGACGCTGCGCAGTTCGTCGCTCGACCAGCGTTGCATGGCGTCCAGCACGGTGGCGCTGATCCGCAGCGGATAGGCTTTTTTCTCGCCGGCCATCGCGAGTGTCAGTACAGTGTGCCGGTGTTCACCACCGGCTGCGTGCCGCGTTCGCCGCACAGCACCACCAGCAGGTTGCTGACCATCGCCGCCTTGCGTTCCTCGTCGAGCTGGACCATGCCCTGCCTGCCCAATTGCTCCAGCGCCATGCCGACCATGCTCACGGCGCCCTCCACGATGCGGGTGCGCGCGGCGATGATCGCGCCGGCCTGCTGGCGTTGCAGCATCGCCTGGGCGATTTCCTGGGCATAGGCGAGGTGGCTGATGCGCGCCTCGATCACCTGCACGCCGGCCTTTTCCAGGCGGGCCTGGATCTCGTCGCGCAGGGGGTTGTTGATCACCTCGCCGTGGCTGCGCAGCGACGGTTTGCCGTCCTCGTGCGCGTCGTAGGGGTAGCTCTGCGCCATCTGGATGGACACCGGCGCCCATGACGTGGCACACGTGATGTCGGTCGGCGACGACGGCATGTCGGTACCGCCGGAGCGGCTGTATCCGTAGCCGCCGGCCGCCACCGCTTGACCGTACTGCCCGATGCCGCGAATCCCGCTCGCAAGCGATGCTTTCGCGAATCGCGAATCGCGAATCCCCGGGCAAAAGGCATCGCCCGCAAGCGGGCCCCTACCGATTTCCCGGCGGCATCTCCATCCATCCTTCGGTGGTGCGGATCTGCAACGGCCTGAAGCGCCGCTTGTAATCCATCTTCGGGTGTCCGTCGATCCAGAAGCCGAGGTAAAGCCACGATATGCCGCGGCGGCGTGCCAGTTCGATCTGCTGCAGGATCGCGAACGTGCCCAGGCTGCGGGTGGTTTCGTCGGGGTCGTAGAACGTGTAGACGGCGGAAATGCCGTTCGTGCAGACGTCGGTCACGGCCACCGCCAGCAGGCGCTGCTCCAGTCGCAGCTCCATGAACAGGGTAGGGCTCCACGGCGCGGTGAGGAAGCGGCGGAAGTCACTGGCGTCCGCATCGTCCATGCCGCCGCCGGGGTGCCGGTTCCGCAGGTAGCGTTCGTACAGTGCATGGCGTTCGCGGTTGTAGCCGGGCATGCATTCGCTGACGACGATGTCGGCGTTGCGTTTCTGGCAGCGTTTCTGCGCGCGATCGGGACGAAAGTGGTCAACGTCGATGCGACATGGCGTGCACGCGTGGCAGTGCTGGCAATGTGGAAAATACAGATGGCCACCAGCGCGACGGAAGCCGCGCTCCAGCGCAGGGCCGTACAACTGGTCAAGCTGCGGCGCTGCCGGATCGAGTACCAGGTTCTGTGCGGTGCGCTCGGGATAGTAGCCGCAGGCATGCGGCAGGGTCTGGAACAGGCGGATCGGATCGGAGCGGCGCATGGGCCGATTCTATGCCGGCCCGACGGTGCGGTTCCAGCGTGCAGCCGGCTCAGAATACCCGCAGGTAGCGCAGCATCTGCACCACGAACACCACCAGAACCGCCAACAGGAGAATCCTGCGCACCCGTGAGGCGATCCGTATGCGGCGGTCGATCGGTGAGGGGTTGCGTTCGGCCGCCAGCTCCTCGCCGTGGCGAATGACCGGATCGATGCCAAGCTCGATCAGCAGCTTGCGCGCCTTGCTGTAGTCGTCGGCGTGGGTAATCCACACCTGCGCCCAGCGACTGCGGTCCTGCCGACGCGGTGAGTAGCTGTGGCGCTGCCAGGTTGGACGGTTGTACTTGGAGCGGTTGGCCACGGTGGTCTTGATGCCGTGTTCAGCCATCAAAGCGACTACGGAGTCGATGTTTTCCTGGCGGGGAGAGGTATAGATCTGGCGCATGGGAGCAGTTTACGCGAACGCTCTTGAACACGCGTTCATGAAGCGGGCGTTCATGAAGCAGGCGTTCCCGCTCCTGCGCCAGCGCCGTTGCGCACGCGAATCAACCCTTCCTGCGCGGTGGAGGCAACCAGCTGCCCGTCGCGGCGGAAGATCTGCCCGCGCGCCAGCCCGCGCCCACCTTGCGCAGTCGGGCTGTCGAACGAATACAGCAGCCATTCGTCAACCCGGAACGGGCGATGGAACCACAGTGCGTGATCAAGGCTGGCCATCTGGACGTTGCGCGTCATGTAGGAGATGCCGTGCGGCAGTGTGGCGGTGCCGATCAGGTGGAAATCCGAGGCATAGGCGAGCAGGGAACGATGAAGGATCGCCGAGTCGCTGATCGGTGCAACGAGCCGGAACCAGATGTGCTGGATCGGCGGCAGCTTGACCGGGTGCAGTTCGTCGCGCGGCCACACCTCGCGAAACTCGAATGGTCCGCCGATACCCAGCCAGCGCTGCAGTTTCACCGGCAGCCGTGCCAGTTCATCCGGCGGGAGATGGCGCATGGGCTCCAGGTCGTCCGGCGCCGGCACTTGCGGCATCGTGGTCTGGTGCTCCACGCCATGCTCCGGACGCTGGAACGAAATGGATCCGCTCAGTATCGGTTGTCCGTGCTGGATCGCCAGCACGCTGCGCGAGGAAAACGAGCCGCCGTCGCGGGTGCGCTCCACGCTGTAGACGATTGGCGCCTCGATGTCGCCGGCACGCAAAAAGTACGCATGCAGCGAGTGCGCCTCGCGCTCGGTGTCCACGGTCAGCTGCGCTGCCGCCAGTGCCTGCCCGAGCACCTGCCCGCCGAATACGAAGCGGGTGCCGATGTCGCGGCTCTGGCCGCGGAACAGGTTGTCCTCCAGTTGTTCGAGATGCAGCAGCTCGACCAGTTCGGTGACGTGGTTGGAGGACATGGAGTGGGCTCTTGCTGTCGGCGAAGCCGCGATTATAAGCGGCGTCGCCGGTTACTTGGCCGCGCCGTGGCGGACAAGCCCACAGTCGCGCAATACCTGGTCCCACGGGAACCGCGGACCCGGGTCGAGTTTGCGCCGCACCTGCCGGTCGGGTGCATCGCTGGCGGGGATCCTTTCGGTATCCAGATCTTCGTGGCCGGCGATCTCGCGCAGGTTCGGAAACTCCCGGCGCAGTTGTGCAAGCAACTGGCCCAGTGCGTCGATCTGCGGGATGGGGTAGGGCTCGGTCATATGCTGGTTGCGCGAATCCCACCAGTCGGGATAGCGCCCGAGGTTGACCAGCTCGATGCCGATCGAGTCCGGGTTGTAGCCGCGCACATGGTTTGCGATGCGGGTGCCGGGAACGTAACGATAGATCGCACCGTCGCGGTCGATGTAGAAATGACCGCTGTTGCCGGTGCCGCTGGCGTGCAGCACCTTCTCGCCATATTCGCGCGCGGTAGCCAGGTCGGGCAGTTCGGTGCAGTGGATCACCACCCGCACCACCTCGCGGGCGGCGCGCCCGGGAAGCGCGTCGACGTACGGCAGTGGCTGGTCGCGGATCGACAGATTCATGCACGGAAGTCTCGCACGTGCCGAGGCCAGGCGGAAACCTCGCCTGTTACCATGGGCGCTTGTCTATCGCGCTGTTACGGGAACCGCCATGCGTAGCCAGATCATCCTTTCGCACGGCTCGGACTCCAGCCCGGAAGCAACCAAGGTCAGCATGCTGGCCATGCTCGCCGAATCGCTGGGCTGGCGCACGCAGCGGCCCGATTATCGCGCCGCCGACGCACGCGGCCATGCAGCCTCGGTGGCGCCGCGAATCGCCCGCCTGCGTGCCACCATCGAGGCGCTGGAGGTACCACCCTTGCTGGTCGGCTCCAGCATGGGTGCGTTCGTCTCCGGCCTGGTCTCGCTTGACGTACCGGTGGCCGGACTGTTGTTGCTGGCCACGCCCAGCGAGATTCCCGGTCATGCGCGCCAGTTCGACCTGTCCACCGAGGGGCCGACCCTGCTGGTCCATGGCTGGCGCGATGACGTCTGCCCGTTGGCCGGGGTGCACGCGTTTGCCTCACGTCGGCGGCTGCCGCTGCTGGTGCTGGACGATGATCATCGCCTGGGTTCCAGCATGGACATGATTGCCGCGCAGTTCGTGCATCTGCTCGATCAACTGGCCGATGCCGCATGAGTCACTATTTTGCGACCTGCCCGAAAGGGCTGGAGTACCTGCTGCGCGATGAACTGGCCGCGCTCGGCGCCGAAGACGTGCGCGAGGCGTTGGCTGGCGCCCATTTCTCCGGCGCACTGGAAACCGCCTACCGTGCCTGCCTGTGGTCGCGCCTGGCCAGCCGTATTTTGCTGCCGCTGGGCGAGTTCGATGCGGCCGACGACGAGGCGCTGTACCGCGGCGTGCAGGAGATCGACTGGAGCGTCCATCTGGCCGCGCACGGTACCTTCGCCGTCGATGCGGGCACTGCGATGAGCAAACTCACCCACAGCCAGTTCATCGGCTTGCGCGTGAAGGACGCGGTGGTCGACCAGTTCCGCCGGCGCGACGGTCATCGGCCCGGCATCGACACCGATGAACCGGACATCCGCATCCACGTGCGCCTGCGCCGTGACCGCGCCACCTTGTCGCTGGATCTGGCCGGCACGCCGCTGCACCGGCGCGGCTGGCGCGAGGTGCAGGGCGAGGCGCCGCTGAAGGAGAACCTCGCCGCCGCGATGCTGCTGCGCGCACGCTGGCCTGAGGTGTATGCCGCCGGCGGCGCGCTGCTCGATCCGATGTGCGGCTCCGGGACCTTGCTGATCGAGGGCGCGCTGATGGCAGCGGATGTGGCCCCCGGCCTGCGCCGCGAATATTTTGGCTTTCTCGGCTGGCAGCAACACGACCCCGCGCTGTGGCGTAGCGTGCTGGATGAGGCCACGCAGCGGGCTGAAACCGGCCTGCGTGGCCTGTCCAGCGTGTTCTTCGGCAGCGACGTGGATCCGCGCATGGTGCAGACGGCGAAACGCAACGCACAGGCGGCCGGCGTGGCCGGCTTCTTCACCCTGGACAAGCAGGACGTGTCCCATGCGGCACCGCCGTCGGGTGTCGACTACGGCCTGGTCATCACCAACCCGCCGTATGGCGAGCGCCTGGGCGAGCGTGCCGAGATGCCGCGGCGGTACCGCGCGCTGGGCGACACCTTGCGTACGCGCTTCCACGGATGGCGTGGCGCGGTGCTGGCCGGCGACGTGGAATTGGGACGGGCGATGCAACTGCATGCGGACAAGCGCTATGCGTTGTACAACGGTGCGCTGGAGACCGTGCTGCTGATCTTCGACCTGAAACAGCGCGAGGAGAAGCCGCGCCAGCCAAGGCCCCTGTCCGCCGGCGCGCAGATGCTGAAGAACCGGTTGGAGAAGAACATCCGGCACCTGCGCAAGCGGCTGGCACGCGAAGGCATCCATTGCTGGCGTGCCTACGACCAGGACCTGCCGGAATATGCCGCCGCGATCGATGTTTATGGCGACACGCGTGGCAACGACCACCTGCACATCCAGGAATATCGCGCACCGGCCGACGTGCCGGCCGAAGTGGCCCGCCTGCGCCTGCGCGAGATCGCCCGCGTGGCCGGCGAGGTGCTTGGCGTGCCGCGCGAACGCATCGCGATCAAAACCCGTGAGCGCGGCAAGGGTGGTTCGAAGTACGGGCAGTTCGACCGGCGCAACGAGTTCATCGAGGTCGAGGAGGATGGACTGAAGTTCCTGGTCAACCTCACCGATTACCTCGACACCGGGCTGTTTCTGGATCATCGACTGGTACGTGCCAAGCTGCGGGAACTGGCCGCGGGCAAGTGTTTTCTCAATCTGTTCGCCTACACCGCCACCGCCAGCGTGCATGCGGCAGCCGGCGGCGCGCTGGAAACCACCAGCGTGGACCTGTCCGCGACCTACCTGGAATGGGCTTCACGCAACCTGGCGCTCAACGGGTTCAGCGGCTCCAGCCACCGCCTGGCACAGGTCGACGCGATGGAGTTCCTTGCGCGCGATCGCGGCCACTACGGCCTGATCTTCGTCGACCCGCCGACCTTTTCCAACTCCAAGCGCGCCGAGGATTTCGACGTGCAGCGCGATCACGTGGAGCTGCTCGATGCCTGCAACCAGCGGCTGACGCGCGACGGGGTGATCGTGTTCTCGAACAATTTCCGCCGCTTCAAGCTCGATCTGGCGGCACTGGAACAACGCTTCGAGATCGAGGACTGGACCGCACACAGCATCCCGTTCGACTTCGCCCGCCGCGCCGATATCCACGGTTGCTGGCTGCTGCGCCCGCGCCGGCCCGACCCGGCCGGCAATCCGTGGGACCGCGCGCGTATCAAAAAGTGAACCCTTCAGTGCAGATTAAGCGTGCGCAGCCGAGTATCGAGGCCGAGACGTCGCAACGGAGAACGATCATGACCAGACAGGGTTTGCGTGGTGCGGGCAGGTTCGCCGCGATCAGCCTGGCGATGGCGGCGGCCGTAGCGATGCCGTTGAGCGCGTCGGCGGGCAGTTGGGGTGGCCATGGTCATCACGGTGGCTCCCATGGCTCCCATGGCGGTCACCACCATCGTGGCCATCGCGGACATTACGGCGGCCACCACCGTCATGGTGGTTACTGGGATGGGGGCCGCTGGATCGCCGGGGCCATCGTCACCGGCGCCGTGGTCGGGTTAGTGGCCGACGCGATGCGTCCGGCACCGGTGTATTACGGGCCGCCGGTGGTCTATGCGCCGCCACGCACCGTGATCTACGAATATGACCGGCCCGTGGTGACTCGTCGGGTAGTGGAAACACGTACCGTGGTCTACAACGACCCCTATCAGACCCGTTATATCCGTGATGATGGCTACCACGGCAACTGAATCGAACGCCTGACATGGCACCTCGACGAGCCCGGCCCAGGCCGGGCTCGTCCGTTTGCGCGTGACCGGGGCCAGGACCTGTCCGGTGCGAGCGGCACCGGTCGCCAGCGCGGCGCGGCAGCCAGGCGGGTGTCGTCGGACTATCACGAGATGTAAACGACCGGTACGGCATGCTTGGGAATATGCGTTCTTGTACATACCACGGTGGGTTCACGCGTCTGTGCGCCTCCCCTGAAACCATCATGGTGCAACGGACATGATCAGCCCGGAATCCGCGGAGCAGGCTGGCGTCGCCCTGCGCTTTGGCCAGGTACGCCAGCAGACGCTGGCGCTGTGCGCGGGCCTCGGAGCCGAGGACATGCAACTGCAGTCCATGCCCGACGCCAGCCCGACAAAATGGCACCTGGCACACACGACCTGGTTCTTCGAGCAGTTCGTGCTGGGTCGGGACCGGGCCTGGCAGCCACGCGATGCCGCCTGGAATTATCTGTTCAATTCCTACTACCAGTCGGTTGGCCCGATGCACGCGCGGCCACGCCGGGGCATGCTCTCGCGTCCATCGCTGGACGAGGTGCGTGATTACCGCAAGCGCATCGATGATGCAGTGGGCACGCTGCTGGAACGCGAGGATAACGCCGAACTGATGGACCTGGTCGAGCTGGGTCTGCAGCACGAGCAGCAGCATCAGGAGTTGTTGTTGACCGACATCAAGCACGCGTTCTGGTGCAACCCGCTGAAGCCCGCCTATCGCGCCCCGATCGACTTGCCGGCGGCGTCGAAAGTCGTGCCGCTGCGTTTCGTCGAAGGTCGCGAGGGCATCGTGGAGATCGGTCATCGTGGCGCGGGTTTCGCGTTCGACAACGAGACCCCGCGCCATCGCACGTTGCTGCACCCGCACGCGATGGCAAACCGCCTGGTGAGCAACGCGGAGTACCTGGCCTTCGTGCACGAAGGCGGCTATCGCGAGCCCGGCCTGTGGCTGTCCGATGGCTGGGCCACCGTGCAACGCGAGGGTTGGCAACACCCGATCTATTGGCAGGACGACCTGGCCAGCGAGTTCACCCTGGCCGGTGTGCGTGCGCTCGATCCGCATGAGCCGGTGTGTCATCTCAGCTACTACGAGGCCGAGGCGTTTGCCCGCTGGGCCGGCGGGCGGTTGCCGACCGAAGCCGAGTGGGAGTCGGCCGCGGACGGTGCGGCTGTTCGAGGCAACCTGCAGGACGACGGACGCTACCAGCCGCAGGCGGCGAACCCCGGCGATGGCCTGTTGCAGTTGTACGGCGACGTGTGGGAATGGACCGCCTCGCCGTACGTGAGTTATCCGGGCTTCCGCCCGCTGCCCGGCGCGCTGGGTGAGTACAACGGCAAGTTCATGTGCGGTCAACAGGTGTTGCGCGGCGGCTCATGCGCTACCCCGCGCGATCATCTGCGTGCCAGCTACCGCAACTTTTTTCCGCCTCATGCCCGCTGGCAATTCGCCGGGCTGCGACTGGGACAGGATCGATGAGCAGCGTGCAACCCTGCGGAATCGGCGACGAGGTTCATCAGCCATCCGCCAATGACATTCTTGAAGTGGCCCGCCGTGGCCTGGCATCGACGCCGAAGCGGCTGCCTTCATGGCTGTTCTACGACGAGCGCGGTTCGGCCCTGTTCGAGCGGATCTGCCAGCAGCCGGAGTACTACCTGACCCGCTGCGAGGTCGCCCTGATGGGCGAGCATGCCGGCAGCATCGCCGACAGCCTCGGCGCAGACGTGCGCCTGGTCGAGTATGGCAGCGGCAGCGGACTGAAGACGCGCATGCTGCTGCGGCAACTGGATCATCCGGTCTGCTATGTGCCGGTGGAAATTTCGCCCGAGCCGCTGCGCCAGAGCACGCAGCAACTGGTCAGGGAGTTTCCGCAGGTGCCGGTGCAACCGTTGTGTGCGGATTTCAGCAAGCCCCTGCGGTTGCCGGTTGCGCCTCGTGCGCCGCGACGCACAGTGCTGTATTTCCCCGGCTCGACCATTGGCAATTTCGAGGCGAACAATGCAGCGACGCTGCTGCGCAAGATGCGCGACGAAATGGGTAATGCCGGCGGCATCCTGATCGGCGTGGACCTGAAGAAGGATCCGGCAGTGATCGAGGCAGCCTACAACGATGCCGCGGGTGTCACCGCCGAGTTCACGCTCAACGCGCTGGCGCGGTTGAACCGCGAGATCGGCAGCGATTTCGATCTGGATGCGTTTGCACACCGCGCGCGCTACAACCCGATGGCAGGGCGCATCGAGACCGACATCGTCAGCCGGTGCGAGCAGCAGGTGGAGATCGGTCGCGGCAAGGTCGGGTTCCGTGCCGGCGAGGCGGTCCGGGTAGAGTACAGCTGCAAGTATTCGCTGGCCGAATTTGCCGCGCTGGCCGACAGGGCCGGGCTGATGGTGCAGCGCGTGTGGACCGACCCGCAACAGATGTTCAGCGTGCAATATCTGGTGCGCGCCGTAGTCAGTGCCCGCTGTGCATGAAGAACCGGCGCGCAGCACCGGTTCTTCATGTCGAGGTCAGTGGAGCCCGTAGAGCTTCTCGACATCGGCGGTGAGCAGGGTCTGGCTGTCGGCGCGCGAGTAGAACATGTGGCCGCCGGGGTACTCCTTGACCTGCACCCGGGTCGGGTCACCCATCGCCGGCATCTGGTCGACCGCCAGCACCGACACCATGAACGGACAGGACAGGTCAGTCCAGCCGTGCGCGATCAGCACGCGCAGGTTGGCGTCGTTGGCCACCGCCTGGCGCAGCTGGCGGACCGAGCCATCGCGCGCGTCGTCGTCCTGGTGCCACAGCCGATTGACCTGATAGTTGAGCGCGTGGTAGCGGCCCTCGGCCTTCCAACCGACGGTCTGGGTGACGAAATGCACCATCGCCGTGGTGGTCGGCGCAATGATGCTGCTCAGGATCGGGTCGCCGGTTTCCTGGTGTGGCGCGTAGGGGAACGGATCCCAGGCGGTGACGTTGGAATCGTAGCGGCTGCCCAGCCTGCCTTCGGCGCGATATACCTCGCGCAGATACGCCTGGGTCTCGATACGGCCACCGGAACGCTCCACGAAGACGGGATCCAGGCCGGTCAGCGCGGTGACCTTCTTGATCATGGCCTCGGTGGCGGCCGGGTCGGAGCGGCCCTTCATCAAGGTGGTGGCGTACTCGCCGCGGGTGTAGGCGATGATCGGCGCCATCGCCGCGGCACTGAGCCGGCCCTCGCGCTCCAGGTACGCGGCGGCGATCGAGGGCAGGGTGATCATCCATGGCAGTGGCGAGACGGTATTGTCACTCCACGCGCCGGGGTCGAGGTAGGGCGAGATCAGGATCACTCCGCTCATCGCCACACCCAGTCGAGTCTGCATGTAGGCGGTGATGCGCGGCCCGCGGAAGCCGCCGTAGCTCTCTCCGACATAGTATTTGCGTGAATCCATGCGGCCGTTCTTCACCAGCCAGTCATACATGATCCGCGACAGGTACTTGATGTCGGCGTCGGTGCTGTAGAAATCCTTGGTGGCCTGCTTGTCGTCGACCAGGGCGCGGCTGTAGCCGGTGCCGATCGGATCGATGAAAACCAGGTCGGTGAAACCCAGCCAGGTGCCGGGGTTGTCACGCAGGATGGATGGATCGGACGGGCTGTCGCCCTCGTCGCCGAAGGCCACCTTCTTCGGGCCGATCGCACCCAGGTTGAGGTAAACCGAGGAGGCGCCTGGACCGCCGTTCAAGGCGAACGTCACCGGCCGGTCCTTGCCGGCAACGGTATAGGCGGTGAACACCACCTCGCCGGTCGTCTTGCCCTTCGCATCGCGTACCGGCAACGAGCCCACGGTGACCGTATACCTGAGCGTCCTGCCGTCCACCGTGGTGGTTTGCGTCACGTGCGCGTCGTCGGGAAGCGGTGGGAGCTGGAAGCCATTGTCGCTGGCGGCGTCATGGCTGGCGGCCACCTTGGGGCTGTCGGCGGCCAGCGTCGAGCCGGTGAACCCGACAAGTACCAGGGTGGCCAGCAGCGCGGCTCGGAAGGATTTGCGCACGGATTTTCCTTGCGGACAGAAAGCCCCGAGACTACCCCCAGGGGCGCCGCGCCGGAGTGTGCCTAAAGGCATGGTCGGCACGCATGCCGGCGGAGATCAGCTCGGCATGCATGCGGTGGAACAGCTGCGGCCCACCCCGTGCAGTGTGGGCTTGATCAGCTTTGCGCCAGGGTGCCTTCGATGAACTGCTTCAGCTGTGCCGCGTTCAGCGCGCCCGATTGCCGCGCGATTTCACGCCCCTGCCTGAACATGATCAAGGTTGGGATACTGCGGATGTTGAAGCGCGCTGCTACTTGCTGCTGCGATTCGGTATCCAGCTTGGCCAGCCGCAGACGCGGCTCGAACTGACTGGCAGCCTGCACGAACACCGGCGCGAAACCGAGGCAGGGCCCGCACCAGGGTGCCCAGAAATCCACCAGGACCGGCAGGTCGCCACGGCTGGCGATCGCGTCGAAGTTCGCCGCGGTCAGTTCCACCGGATGCCCGTCGAACAGGGCTTGTTTGCAACGCCCGCAATTCGGCTTTTCGCCAGCCCGATCGGCTGGTACGCGATTGAGCGCGCTGCAATGTGGGCAGGGAATGGCCAACGGTGTGTTCATGGCAGACTCCGACAGCTAGGGGGCGCTTGGGCGCCATCGCCACCAGATGGAGGCGGACGGCGCCAAATCCAAGCGGGACAGAGGGAACCGCCTCGGCCCGCGGCTATCGTGGGATTGCGGATCGCCAGTACAAACCGCCCGCGGCCGCACGCTGACGCGCCGTCGATCCTGGCGCCTCGTGGTGGGATTGCGATGCCACAGGACAGGCGCGCGAACGATAATGAACGCGGCTGGTTCAGCCGGCCGTAAACGGCACGAAGCGCAGCGCCACCGAGTTCATGCAGTAGCGTAGGCCGGTCGGCTTCGGGCCGTCATTACCAGTCGCGGCACGTTGCGTGCGCCCAGGTGGCGGCCATCGTCGCCGAAGATATCCCGCAGCACCTTGCCAGGCTTGCCCACTGGCATGTTGGCCGCAGCGTACAGGCGCAGTCCGATCAGCCCGGCGCCGGTCAACAGGAGCGCGCCGCCGACCAGCGAGGCACGCAGGAAGCGGCGGCGGTCCAGCGCGAGGGTTTCTTCAAGACGTGACATGGCAACCTCCGGGACGGGGACTGGGGTGGCAATCAACCAAAGGTGAAGGCGTAGGCTCGCACGCCGGGGTCGAGGAAGGTGATCTCGAAGAGTCGCTCGCCGGTACCGTTGGCCTGGCGCACCAGCTGGTACAGGCGCTGGCTGTCGATCGTACCGTTGCCTTCGGCGTCGGTGTCCATGCCGTGATCGGCGCCGGGCGGCTTGCCGCCGATGCTGACCCGGAAGCGAATCGGCATGCCGTCGCTGGCGGGGCCGAGTACCAGATGCAGGTCCCGACCACGGAAGCGGTAGACGATGCGGCCGCCGGCGTGGTCGAGTTCGGCGTACTCGTCACGCACCGTCCAGCGGCCGTCAAGCGACCACTGATTGGTGCCGAGCGCCTTCGGCGCGTGGTAGTTCCGGGCGTCATCGCGCGCGATCCTGCCACCGACAAAATTCATCGCGCGGGCATAGCCGACATAGGTCTCCGGCGAGCGGGTGGGGTCGCTGGACGGTGCGGCCTCGATACCGCGGCGAACGTCGTTGACGTAGCCGCCGGGAAGATTCTTCTGGCCGGCGTCGGTCAGTAGCTGGCGTATCACGTCCTCGCTTTGGCGGTAGTTGCCCTCGCCGAAATGGTGATGGCGAATCCGGCCTTGCGCGTCGATGAAGTAATGTGCCGGCCAATATTGGTTGTGGAAGCCCCTCCAGATCGCGTAGTCGTTGTCCAGCGCCACCGGGTAATCGACACCCAGCGCCTTGACCGCCCTGGCCACGTTGGCCGGATTTTTCTCGAACGCGAACTCTGGCGAGTGCACGCCGATGATCAGCAGGCCGTGGTCTATGTACTTGCCGTGCCAGCCGCGCACATAGGGCAGGGCGCGGAGGCAGTTGATGCAGGAATATGTCCAGAAATCGACCAGCACGACCTTGCCGCGCAGCGACTCCACGCTCAGCGGCGTGCTGTTGAGCCATCCGGTGGCGCCGGCCAGCGAGGGAAACGTGCCTTCGACCGGCAGCGGATCGCCCGGCGTCCGCACCGGCGGCGCCACCGGTGCGGGCCGTGCCGCGTCGATCAGCTTCTGTTCGATACCGCGGGTGCTCGCCAGCGATATGCGGGTCAGCACACCCGTGTCCAGGCCCAGCGCGATCGCCAACACCGCGCCGAGCACGAGTACGCCCAGCACGCGGCGCGCCCATTCACCGGCGCCCAGCGAGCGCTTCATCAACTCGAAAACTTTGCCGCCGATCAGCAACACGACGGCCAGCGAGGTGGCCGCACCGGCGGCATAAGTGAGCAGCAACAAGGTGGTCTGCACACTGGCACCGTTCAGCGCCGCGCCGGTCAGCAGCAGGCCGAGGATCGGTCCGGCGCATGGCGCCCACAGCAGGCCGGTGGCGACGCCCAGGCCGGCCGCGCCCCAGATCGAATCGCCGTCGCGCCGGGAGTGCTGTGAAAGTCGGTTGCCCAGCGCCACCAACGGACGGCTGATCCACTCGGCCAGCCCGGTCGACAGCAGGGCCAGGCCGAACAGGGTCAGCACCGCCATCGCCACATGGCGGCCGTACTGGTTCGCGTGCACTGCCCAGCCACCCCCTACCGCCGCCAGCGTGGCCACGGCGGCAAAGGTGAGCGCCATGCCCAGCAGCAGCGGCAGACCGTTGCGCCGGAACGGCTGGTCCGAACGCGCGAACACGAACGGCAGCACCGGCAGGATGCATGGGCTGAGGATGGTCAGGACGCCGCCAAGGTAGGCGAGAATCAACAAGAACATGGGCGCATGGGTCCGCAGGAGGTGGTCTGGCTATTCGCCATCGGGTTCGCCGCGGTTACCTGTTTACACGAAGTAACCTTCGCTGCGTGTGCAGCGAAGATCTTCATGGTGTTCCTGTGCGCACGGTGCGTACACGATCGGACCGGCCGCAAGCCTCGAGCGCCACTCCGCGTCCGTCTGTCGAGAACATCCTGCATGGATGCAGGAGGGCTGGCGGGTGCCGCCCGTCGGCTTGTGTTGCGGCATCCCATCGAAGGATCGGGTCAACAGACAGGACCGGCGCCGAGCGGCCATTGCGGCCATGCCTGGTCGGCGATTGCCGAAAGCCCGATCGCTCCGGCCGCCGCCTTCGCGCGAGTTTTGTCAGTCGCGGAAATTGTCGAACTGTAACGGCAGCTCCACGTCGGCCTTGCGCAGCACGGCCATCGCTTCTTGCAGGTCGTCGCGCTTCTTGCCGCTGACGCGCAGTTTGTCGCCTTGGATCTGCGTCTCGACCTTGAGCTTGGCCGCTTTCAACGTGGCCACCAGCTTCTTGGCCACCGGTTGCTCGATACCTTGTTTGACGGTGATCTTCTGGCGCGAGCCGCCCAGGCTGGTTTCCGGGTCGCCCGCATCCAGCGCGCGGATGTCGATCTTGCGGGCTGCCAGGCGCCCGCGCAGGATATCGAGCATCTGCTGCAGCTGGAACTCGCTGGGCGCGGTCTGAATGATCACGAAATCGTCCAGGGTGTACGAGGCATCCTGGCCCTTGAAATCGAAGCGGTTGGACAGCTCTCGATTGGCCTGGTCGACGGCATTGGTCAGTTCGTGCTTGTCGACTTCGGAGATCACGTCAAAGGAAGGCATGGCAGTGCTCGTGCAGGACGGCGCACCAGTGTAAGCGATGCGGCGTATCGCTGATGGATAATGGCGCATGCCAACCAGGTGGCGGGGCGAGCCGGGCGATGACTGAATGAAGGTGGACGTGTTGATCATCGGCGCCGGCGCCGCAGGCCTGATGTGCGCGATCACGGCCGGCCAGCGGGGCCGCCGTGTGCTGGTGGTCGATCATGCCAACAAGGTCGGCAAGAAGATCCTGATGTCCGGCGGCGGGCGCTGCAATTTCACCAACCTCGGCGTCACGCCGGCGCAGTACCTGTCGGCCAATCCGCATTTTGCCAAATCCGCGCTGGCACGCTACACCCCGTGGGACTTCATCGCGCTGGTCGAGAAACACCGCATCGCCTACCACGAGAAGGAACTCGGTCAGCTGTTTTGCGACGAGTCCTCCAAGCAGATCGTGCGTATGCTGCTGGACGAATGCACCACCGCCGGTGTCAGCGTGGAAGCGAACTGCAAGGTGTATTCCGTACGCAAGACGCCGGACGGATTCGGTGTCCACACGGCGCGTGGCGAGGTACGTGCCGAATCGCTGGTGGTGGCCAGTGGCGGCCTGTCGATTCCCGGCATGGGAGCCAGCGGTTTCGGCTATGAACTGGCGCGCCAGTTCGGCCACGCTGTGCTGCCGACGCGCGCTGGCCTGGTGCCATTGACGCTCAGCGGCAGGCACCAGGAACACTACCGTGATCTCGCCGGGGTGGCACTGCCACTGGTGGAAACGCGGGTGGGGAAGCACAGCTTCCGCGCTGGCCTGTTGTTCACCCACCGCGGTCTCAGTGGCCCGGCGATCCTGCAGATCTCCTCGTACTGGCAGCCCGGCCGCGATCTGCGCATCGACTTGCTGCCCGATCATGAGGCAGGCGACTGGCTGATCGGGCAGCGTCACGCGCGCCCGCTCGTGGAACTGAAGACCGTTCTCGGCGACGCGTTGCCGAAACGGCTGGCACATCGCTTGTGTGAGCAATGGTTCGACAGCCGCCCGATGCGCCAGTATCACGAGGGTGAGCTCAGCCGGATCGGCGAGGCGCTTCACGCCTGGCCAATCACTGCCAGTGGGACCGAGGGCTATCGCACGGCCGAGGTGACGCTGGGCGGCGTCGATACCGACGGACTCTCGTCCGGCACGATGCAGTCGAGACTGGTGCCGGGTCTGTACTTCATCGGCGAGGTGGTCGACGTGACCGGCTGGCTCGGTGGCTACAACTTCCAGTGGGCCTGGGCATCCGGGCGGGCGGCGGGCGAGGTGGCATAGGGCGTGGGGAACCTGGTTTTTGCAATCCATGCTTGCAGGGGGCCGGCCGCATCCGAGTGCGGCAGGTGCGCTGCCTGCGCCGGGGTGTCCGGCAAAGGGAATCTCGTGGTGCGGCGTGAAGATGCGCGAACCATGTCCACCATGCCGCCCGACACAGGCCCGGCGTCGGTGCTACCCCGGTCGACAAGCCTGGGTCGACACGCCAAGATGCCGTCTTTTACCTGCTTGCCACGGAACCGTCCATGTTGATCACTTTGGTCATCATCGCCATCACCGCCACCGTCTCGTTCATGGCGTTCAACAACAGTCGGTTGATGAACGACCTGATCCTGTGGCCGCCGGCGATCGCGCGACAGCGTGAGTACTACCGGCTGGTGACCTATGGCGTGGTCCACGCGGATTTCGGCCATCTGCTGTTCAACATGTTCACCCTGTTCTTTTTCGGGCGGGCGATGGAGCCGTTCTACACCGGCATGCTTGGCCGGTTTGGTTTTGCATTGTTCTACATCGGTGGCCTGGTCGTCTCCATCCTGCCGACGTACCTGAAAAATCGCGCCAACCCGGATTACCGGAGCCTCGGCGCCTCCGGTGCGGTGTCGGCGGTGCTGTTTGCCTACATCCTGATCGCGCCATGGCAGCAGATCATCGTGCTGGTGGTTCCGATGCCGGCAATCGTCTACGCCGTGCTGTACACGACCTATTCGATCTACATGGACCGGCGCGGGCAGGGCAACGTCAATCACAGCGCACACCTGTGGGGCGCCGCGTACGGGGTGCTTTTCACCATCCTGATCAATCATCGGGTACTGCCACATTTTGTCGACGCCCTGTTGCACCCGGGCTCCTGATCGACCAGACAAACCGTCGCAAAACCAGCCGATTCGAGCGTGATTGGATGAACGGTTCGTGCAGTGCGTAATGCCTTGTATCTCCAAGACGCGCATACTGGAGGTGGTTTTTACCGGTTACCGCAGGAGAAAGAGCGCATGGCTACGACACGCAAGTCGGCAGCGAAGAAGTCCGCGGCGAAGAAAGCACCCGCCAGGAAGGCAGAAGCCGGGACGAAGGTGGCGGGTGGCAGCACCGACAAGGCAGCGCCGCGCAAGGCGGCCGTGAAGAAGTCGGTGACGAAGGAGCCGGCCGCCAGGGAAGCAACATCACGCAAGGTCACGGCAAAGAAAGCTTCGACGAAGAAGGCCGTGGCGAAGAAGGCCGTGGCGAAGAAGGTTGCAACCGGAAAGACCGCGACCAAGCGTGCGGTGGCGAAAAAGCCGGCCGCAAGGAAAACGGCGACCAGGAAAACCTCGACCGGAACGACCGCCGCAAAGAAGGTGGCTGCAGCCAGGCCCGCCGTCGGCAATGCCAGGGCGAAACCCGCCACGAAGAAGCCGGCACCACGCAAGCGAGCCGCCGGCACGGAAGCGCCGGTAGCGCACATCAGCCCGGAAGAGGCCGTGGCCCACATCCAGGCGCTGCTCGATGCCAAGCATGAACGGGGTCGGCGTGGACCGAACTGGCCGGGTGCCGGCCAGCCGGATGCCGCGGCGAATGCGTCAGGCCTGCGTCCACCGGTCTCCGGATCGGGGGGTGGCGGTGACGCTTATGTGCCGGCAGCGCAACGCAAGGAGCAGAGCAAGCGCAAAGGTTGATTCGACGCGGCTTGCGCACGTCGCGCAGTCTCGTTGGCGGCCGCACGGGATGCGTGCCGCGAAGTCGTGCGGCGGACGGTCAGGGTGAGTTCAAGCGTGATGGTCCAGCGTAGGGCTGTCATTCGCCGCGAAGGTGAATCATGAAACGACAGCTGATCTGCCTCGTGCTGGCCGTTGCAGCGGCGGCCTTGTCCGGTTGTTACTACGATCCCGGCTATAGCCATGTGCGCGGTTCGGTTTACGGTGGGGACGCCTACTATGGCCGCGGCAGCACGTATTACGCTGCGCCGGGCTACTACGATCATTACTATCCCGCTTACTACGGCGGCTACTACCCCAGGTACTACGGCGGCTATTACGGCTGCTGTTATGCGCCCGGCGTGAGCATCGGGGTCAGCGGATACTGGCATGGCAGCTCGCGTTATCGCAGCCATCCTCGCTACCGCCAATCCTACGGTCATGGGTATCGCGGGCGTAGCCACTACCGTGGCGGTCGCGGAGTCTGGTCGGGCCACCGCGGTTCTGTCCGTGGCGGGAACCTGCCCAGCGGCCATCGCGGTCCTCGTCCCTGAGGGTACGGTCGAGTTGGCCGTTCGGGCACAATCGCCGAATGTTTCGTTGTCGACTGCTGCCCACGCCTGCTGTCTTTTTCCGGCTCATGGCCTTTGCCGCGATGGGGTTCGTGCTGTCCGCTTGCGGTAGCCTCCGCTACTACGCGCAGGCCGTGCAGGGGCAGGGCGAGTTGATCGTCCATCGTCGCCCCATCGACAAGCTGCTGCGCGATCCGCACACCGATCCGACACTTGCTGCACGCCTGCAACTGGCGCTGCAGGCGCGCCGGTTTGCCTCGCGGCAACTGGGCTTGCCGAACAACCGCAGCTACACCGGCTATGTGCAACTGGATCGTCCCTACGTGGTGTGGAATGTGTTCGCCGCACCGCGCTACTCGGTACAGGCCGTGCCGCAATGTTTCCCGATCGCCGGCTGCGTGGCCTATCGCGGCTGGTTCAGCGAGGCGGCAGCGAAGGCCGATGCGGCGCGACTGCGGGCCGAGGGCAATGACGTGTGGATCGGTGGCGTGCCGGCGTATTCGACGCTGGGATGGTTCGCCGATCCGGTCCTCTCCAGCATGCTGCGCTGGGATGACGACGAGCTGGCCGGCACGATCTTTCACGAGCTGGCACACCAGTTGATCTACGTGAAGGGCGACACCGCGTTCAATGAGTCTTTCGCCACTTTCGTGCAAGTGCAGGGCTTGCGCGCCTGGCGTGCCTCGCGTGGCCTGCCGGCGCAGGAAGGACACCAGCAGGCGATGGCCGACGGCTTCACCCGTCTGGTGCTGGATTTGCGTGAACGCCTGAAGAACTTGTACGCCAGCGGTGCCGACGAGGCGACGATGGAGCAGGGCAAGCAGCGCCAGATTGGCGCCTTCCGCGCGCGATACGAACGGTGGCGCCGGCAGCACTGGCCGGGCGACCACCGCTACGACGCCTGGGTGGCGCAGCCGATCAACAATGCACGGCTGCTGCCGTTCGGGCTTTATGACCAGTGGACTCCGGCGTTTGCCGCGCTGTTCCAGCGTGCGGAACGCAGCTGGCCCGCGTTCTACGCCGAGGTGCGCGCCCTGGCGCGTGAGTCGAAAACGCAACGTGATCAGGAACTGCAGAGGCTGCTGCCGCCCGGCCGGGACGCCGGGCCTTGATGTTCCTTGATCGGCGTCGAACGTCGGCAGGCATGGCCCTGGCATCGTCTTGCTTTGCAAGGTTTCTACGGCCCACGCTCCCGGTGCATGCCAGTCGGCGTGGACCGATCCGCCGCCGGATCGGCGGGCGGCTCGCTTCCCTGTCGCCAGGCTGAACATGATCAGGCATGCACGTTGAACTCACATGGACGGGCACACACTAAGGCTGTGTATCGCCGTGACGGCGACCAGAAGTGGCGCAATGCAACGCGCTGCTGAGGGGCCGGCCTTACCTCCCCTGGAGGCCGCCTGACAAACCCCATCGGTCCTCCCCTGGCCGGTGGGGTTTTTTTTATATGACATGCTCCATCTCCACCAACGTGCACACCGCGCTGTGTGGATAATGAGCGTGCACGCACCGCTCCTGCACCTGGGCCACTGATGATCATTGATTCGCTGCTCGATACCGACCTGTACAAGTTCTCGATGATGCAGGTGGTGCTGCACCAGTATCCGGCCGCCGAGGTGGAGTACCGTTTCAAGTGCCGCACTCCAGATATCGACCTGGTGCCGTACCTCGACGAAATCCGGGATGAGCTGGCCGCGCTGTGCCGCCTGCGCTTTCGTGCGGATGAGCTGGACTACCTGCGCAGCTGGCGTTTCATCACGAGCGACTTTGTCGACTTCCTGGGGTTGTTTCAGCTCAACGAGAAATACGTGCAGATCACGCCGTCGTCCGAGCTGCCGGGCGAGATCGAGATCCGCATTCGCGGCCCGTGGCTGCACACGATCATGTTCGAGGTGCCGCTGCTGGCGATCGTCAACGAGGTGTACTTCCGGCGCACCAGCGCGGGCCTGGATCTGGCCGTGGGCCGCCAGCGCCTGCAGGACAAGATCGCGCTGCTGCGTGACACGCCCGATTACACCGATTGCCGGATCGCCGACTACGGTACCCGCCGACGCTATTCACGGACGTGGCAGGAGGAGGTGGTGACCACCTTGCGCGACGGACTCGGCAAGCAACTGGCCGGTACCAGCAATGTGTGGCTGGCCTACAAGCACCACCTGACTCCGTTGGGTACGTTGGCGCACGAGTATCTGCAGGCCCACCAGGCACTGGGGCCACGCCTGCGCGATTCCCAGGTGGCCGCACTGGAAGCCTGGGCGCGCGAGTATCGTGGCGACCTCGGCATCGCACTGTCCGATGTCTACGGGCTGGAAGCCTTCCTGCGCGACTTCGACATGTATTTCTGCAAGTTGTTCGATGGCACCCGCCACGATTCAGGCGATCCGTTCGAGTGGGGCGAGAAGGTGCTGGCGCATTACCGGGCGAACCGGGTCGACCCGCGCAACAAAGTGCTGGTGTTCAGCGACGGCCTGGACATTCCCCGGGTGATGGAGCTGTACGCCCATTTCAAGGGGCGCTGCGTGCTGGCCTTCGGAGTGGGCACCAACCTCACCAATGATGTCGGCCCTGCGCCGCTCAACATCGTGATCAAGATGATTCGCTGTAACGGTCAGCCGGTGGCCAAGTTGAGCGACTCCCCTGGCAAGAACATGTGCGAGGACCAGGCCTACGTCGCATACCTGCGCCAGGTGTTCGAGATTCCCGACCCGCAGGGTTGATCGTTGACGGGACTGTTCACGGCATGCCGTCGATCTGCAAGGGGCGGGATGCATGTGGGCATGCCGCGCGCCCGTGGTGCCCACCGCTCAATCGCTGCTGCCCTGGCTTGCCAGCAGCACCGCGATCGCGTCCACGTCGCGGCTGGCGGAGGGGGCTCCGGCGGGTGGTTCGTAGTTCTCCAGCATGATCGCGAACGCCAGGCGCTCGTTCGCTGCCGTGGTGACGTATCCGGCCAGGCTGTGTACGTGGCTCAGGTTGCCGGTCTTTGCCTGCACGTTGCCCGCGGCAGCTGTTCCGCGCATGCGATAGGCCAACGTGCCGTCCACGCCGGCCAGGGGCAACGCATCGCGCAGTTGCGCGGCGTAGGGCTGCGCCGCCAGGTACATCAGCATGTGCACCATGGCCCCCGGCGTCACCAGGTTGTGGCGGGACAGGCCGGTGCCCTCGACGATCTGGCTGACTTCCGGCGTGATACCCGTCCGGGTCAGCAAGTCGCGCAAGGCACTGATGCCCCAGGCTTCGCTGTCGCGGAAGCCTTCCGGCGGTGACGCGGCGTCGGCTTGTTCGTGTACGCCAACGCTCAGCAACAGATTCTGCAGATAAAGGTTCTGCGAGCGCTTCAGCCCGCGCCGCAGGATCTCCAGCAGGGGCGGCGAATGCAGTCCACCCAGGGTGCGGGCGTGCGCAAGCAAAGCGCTGTCATCTTGCGGCCAGTGCAGTACCCGGGTGTCGCCATCGATGCGGATCCCGCGTTGCGCCAGTGCCGCACGCAACTGGTGGGCTGCCTGCAGGGCCGGATCATCCATGGCCAGCCGAAAATGCCTCGGCGGGGACTGCGCGGGAATGCTGCCGAATACGTGCAGGCTGGAGCTGCCAGGCGCCCGGTAGAGGTTGATGTCGCTCGGTGCCCGGGCTGTCGTGGTGTCGATCTTGCCGACCACCCTCGTGATGCCGTCCGCCGGGGTGAGCGTGACCCGTGCACCCTGCCCGGGCGATGCGCCCGGCGTGACCGTAACGTGGACGACGTTCTCATCCACGCTCAGTGCCGACGACGGTACCGCGAACCAGCTCTGCAGGTCGCCCGCCTCCCAGCCGGTGCCGAACGAGGGGCCGGTGAAGTAGCTGTCGTCGGCGATCAGGTCGCCCTGCACCTGGCGCACGCCGTGCGCGCTCAATTGCGAGGCCAGTTGCGCGGCCCAGTCGGAGCTGCCCTCGGTGCCCAGGGTCGGGTCGCCCATGCCGCGGAGAACCAGATGACCTTCCAGCCGACCGTTGCGAATGGTTCCGCGAGCCAGCAACAGGGTGGGAAAGCGGTAATCCGGGCCCAGCGTGGCGAGACTCACCGCGGCGGTGAAGAGCTTCGCGATGGAGGCTGGTTGCGCCAGCCGATCCGCACGATGCGTGTAGATCGTGCGTCCGGTGTCCAGCGAGACCACGGCGATGCCCCAGCTGGCATGCGCAAAGCGCGGTTGTTCGATCAGCGCATCGATCCGCGCGGCGAGTCCGGTGCCTGCAACCGTCGTCGGCGTTGTCGCGGTGGCGGGTGAGGTCGGCCCGATGGACATGCCGGCGACGATCAGGCCGGACAGGAGGCAAAAGCGGATGCGGCGGCATGGCAGGCGGGGCATGCTGCCAGTATCGCCAATCGAGACGACGGCTGCAGGGCGCGCTGGGTGTTCTGGTAGGCTTGCAACCTCGTGCCGGCGTCGCCGGCGGACATGAATCCTCTCAAGAGACCTGATGATGCAGATTGCCCAGAACGCCGTTGCCGCCTTCCACTACACGCTGACGGACGACCAGGATCAGGTCATCGACAGCTCTGCCGGTCGTGATCCGCTGACCTACCTGCATGGCAGCGGCCAGATCGTGCCCGGCCTGGAGAAACAAATGGAAGGGCGCTCGGTGGGCGACAAGTTCAGCGTCGAGGTAGCCCCTGAGGAAGGCTATGGTGTGCACCACGCCGAGTTGATGCAGGAAGTGCCGCGCTCAGCGTTCCAGGGCGTCGAGGACATCCAGCCCGGTATGCAGTTCCAGGGCCGCGGTCCGCAGGGCGAAATCAACGTCACCGTGACCAGGGTCGAGAACGACAAGGTCTTCATCGACGGCAATCATCCGCTGGCGGGCAAGACCCTGCATTTCGCCATCGAGGTGACCGATGTGCGCGCAGCGAGCGCGGAAGAACTCGAGCACGGCCATGTGCACGGTGCGGGCGGTCATCCGCACTGATCGTGAATGTGAACCCGGTACGACCCAGGCCCGGCGAGGGAACCCGCCGGGCCTGGGTTGTCGGTGGACTCAATACCAGTCGAGCAGCGACACGCCCAGGCCCAGGTAGGTGGCATTGTGGTTGTAGTCGATCAGGCTTTCGCCGTAGCCCTTGAACACTTCCGCATGGCCGCGCAGATTGCCGGCGATCGGGAAGCTCCAGCTGAACCGGGCCGAGCCGTGTTGCCGGCTGCCGCCGCGGAACGAGTCGCGCAGGGCCAGGCCGAACTCCTGCCCGTGCCACACGTGCACGATCTGCAGCTCGCCACGGCCGATGTAGTCACTGATGCCGGGGTTGTCGTCGGTGCTGCCCGACTCGGGTAAGCGCCACCACGGCCGCAACATGACGGTCCAGCCTTCCCGTTCGAAGCCGACGTCTGCAATGACCCGGTTCCAGCTGCGTGAGCGCAGGCTGCCGCGGCCGTTGGATTGGTGATCCAGGCCAATGCCCAGCAGCCGGCCACGCCAACCCAGCACCTGGTAGTCGGTACGGAAGACCAGCATGACCTCGGGTTCGTAGTTGGTTTCCCTGAACGGGCGCGACTGCCCGGTGTTGTATGCCTGCCAGCGGGAGGATTGCGTATAGCCCACCCAGATGTCGCCGGCATCGCCGAACACGCCTTGCCAGAGCTTGGTCTTCAGGCTGAGCTGGAACTTGGCTTCGACGTTTTCCAGCCCATCGTCGGCAGTCGGCGTATTGTCCGCGCCGGGAATGTGTGGTCGGTTGTTCTGGTTGCTGCTGCCGAAGAACGGCAATACATAGACTGGCTGGTAGCCGCGGACATTGAAGGTGCCGAGCTTGCTTTCGCGGGACAATTCCCAGCGACTGTCGAGCAGGGAAAGCGGCGTGGCCACGTCGTGGCCTCCTTCGCCGGAGGCGTGCAGCGCAGCGTGGCTGTCGCGGGCGAATATGCTGCCGGCGGCAGCGGCTTCCACCTGCCGCTTCTGCGCGGCCGGGAGATTGTTCCGGCCGGTGGCCTGGTCATAGCAGGCCAGGCGCTGCGCATTGCTTTCGATCGCGGTGCAGCCGCGGATGTCCATGGGGTTGGGGTTTTGCGCACGTCCTGTCGTGACGATCATGCATGACGCCAATGCCGCGGCGGCGGCCAGATGGAATCTCATGGAAGCCTCAGGTTCCGGATCGCACCGATCGTGGGTGCCGGTGCAGGCATGCGGTTGACGAAAGCCCCACCTTGCGGCGTCTCGCTCTCCAAAGTTTTACCGCCCAGGTTCCCGGGGTGAGCTGGCGGACGCGGCGGGGAGCGGGTCCGTGGCACACGGCTTTCCATGCAGCGCCTGGCGCAGGCTGCGCGCCAGCGAGTTGCAACGCTCGGCGAGCTGCGGACGAATGTCCGGATTCTGCGAGTCGCGCAGCAGCGTGGTGCGCATGGCTTCGTAGCGCGACTGCAACTGGTCGGGCGCAAAGATTTCGGCGGACCGGTGGCAGGCGAGATAGCTCGACAGATAGTCGTCGCAGGCCGCAATGCCGGTGCGTTCCGGCAACCCGGCGTCAGTGCTGCCGGTCCTGGTTTGTTCTTGCCTTGGGGTGCTGCTGGCCGGAGTGGCCGACGTGGTGGCCGATGGCGTGGTTGATGGTGGGGTCGGCCGGACAGTCGGGTGCCTGGCGCAGCCGGCCAGCAGCAAGCCGGCGGCCATCGTCACGGCCAGGGCCGGGTAGGGCAAGGTTGGCATCATCAGCTCTCCTGGACAGGCTGCCAGGTGCCACTAGACAGGATGTCAGGTAAAGAAAATCTGAATTTACCAATTTCAGGAGGCTGTCGGCATGGATATGGGCTTCGGCATCGACGTGGTTCGGCGGTTCGGTAGCCGGCACGCCGATTCACCGACCCATGGCCATCGATCAGCCGGGCGCCACCGGCGATGGTATCCCGGGGGCCGGAAAAGCGGGCGTCGAGGTCAGGTTTTGCCAGCCCGGACCAGCATGGCAACAAACAGCTTGACAAATCACGTTGCTTTCAAAAATCCGTTATGCTTGGGCCGCTGCGTCTGCTTGGCTATGTGCGTGTCCACTGGGGATTTTCTTGAATCCGTCCGTTGCACCCACCCTCGGCATGCTCAGCGAACTGTCGGCCCGGTGGGGCCGGCTTGTCCATAGAGTCTGGATTGGATCGGAGCGTGAGTCATGTCGGATCGGGAAACAGGTACAGTCAAGTGGTTCAACGACGCCAAAGGGTTCGGCTTCATCAGCCGGGAGAGTGGCCCTGACGTTTTCGTGCATTTTCGCGCGATCACGGGTTCGGGTTTCAAGAGCCTGCAGGAAGGGCAGAAGGTGAGCTTCAAGGTGGTGGACGGTCAGAAGGGCCTGCAGGCCGAAGATGTCACGCCTGAGTGACCCCGGCCGTTACAGGATCCAGAAAGGGCCGGCGCATGCCGGCCCTTTCTGTCCGGGCTGCCTCGATCGGTTAGGCTGTCCACATGCATGATTGTTCTGCATCCTCCGGATCCACGCCGATTGCCGGGATCGTAGGTGACGCACTGGCCATCCCGGTATCCACCGTCGATGGCGCGAGCTTCGAGTTGCTGTGCGTGGTGCCGGCTGCCCCACGCCACCTGCTGTACTGGCTGCCTGCGATGGGGCTGCCGGCGCGCCACTATCTGCCGTTCGCCGAGGCGCTGGCGGCGCGGGGCGTGGGCGTGGTGCTGCACGAATGGCGTGGCATCGGCTCCAGCAATCGGCGCGCCAGTCGCCATTGCAACTGGGGCTACCGCGAGTTGCTGCAGGACGATCTGGCCGCCGGCATGGCGGCACTGCGCCAACATTGGCCACAGCCAGGGTGCAGCGTGGGTGGACACAGCCTCGGCGGCCAGCTTGGCCTGCTTCTGGCGGCTTTGCATCCCGGTGCGTTCGACAGCCTGGTGCTGGTAGCCAGTGGTTCGCCGTACTGGCGCGGGTTCCGGCATGGCTGGTTGATCGGACTGTGCATGTTGCTGGCGCCGATACTGGCGACGGCGTTTGGTTACCTGCCCGGGCGCCGGCTCCGCTTTGGCGGCAATGAGGCGCGCGGGGTGATCGCCGACTGGACGCGCAGCGGCCGGTCGGGGAGGTACACCGTCAGGGGCCTGGATCGGGATCTGGAGCAGGCGCTGGCCGCGTTGCGGCTGCCGGCGCTGTCCTTGCGCCTGAGCGACGACTGGCTTGCGCCGGCCGCGTCGCTGGATTGGCTGCTGGGCAAACTGGGACCGGCACCGCGCGTCAGCGAGGTGCTGACATCGCGGGATCTCGACGATCAGCCGGCGGACCACTTCAGTTGGATGAACATGCCCGCACCGCTTGCAGCCCGTATCGCCGACTGGGTCGATACTTTGTACACACCGTCCACTGCACGTGGTGCTCCGGGCGCTTGATTGCGTCGCCCGCCGCCAGCATCTCTGAAGTCCGTCCTCGCGTGGGATCGTCGATGAACCTGTTTGATCCGATCACCCAGCGCAGTCTCACTCTGCGCAATCGCCTGCTGGTGGCGCCCATGTGCCAGTACTCGGCGGTCGACGGCGTGCCGAACGACTGGCACCTGGTGCACCTGGGCAGTCGCGCCGTCGGCGGCGCCGGCGCAGTACTGGTCGAAGCCACGGCGGTATCCGCGCAGGGACGCATCTCGGCGCAGGACACCGGGCTGTGGAACCAGGCGCAAGTGGAGGCATGGCGTCCGGTCACCCGCTTCATCAAGGCGCACGGTGCGGTTGCCGGGGTGCAACTGGCGCATGCTGGGCGCAAGGCCAGTACGTTGCCGCCCTGGGACGGCCATGGCCCGATACCTGTCGGGCAGGGCGGCTGGCTTGTCGTCGCGCCCTCGGCACTGCCATTCGATGCCGGCGGGAACCAGCCACAGGCGCTCGACGAAGCCGGCATCCAGGCGGTGATCGCGGATTTTCGCAGTGCTGCGCAGCGCGCTCTGCAGGCCGGCTTCGAACTGGTCGAAGTGCATGCCGCACATGGCTACCTGCTGCACCAGTTCCTGTCGCCGCTGAGCAACCGGCGCGACGACCGCTACGGCGGCAGTTTCGACAATCGCAGCCGGCTCCTGCGCGAGGTCGTCGCGGCGGTACGCGAAGTCTGGCCGGACCCGTTGCCCCTGTGGGTGCGTATCTCGGCGACGGACTGGTTGCCGGAAGGCGGCCCGCATGGCTGGGATATCGAACAGAGCGTGCGGCTGGTGCGTGAGATCAAGACGCTCGGCGTGGATCTGATCGACGTGTCCAGCGGTGGCCTGGTACCTGACGTGCCGATTCCGTTGGCGCCAGGTTACCAGGTGCCGTTCGCGGCGCGGATAAGACGTGAAGCCGGTATCGCCACCGGCGCGGTCGGGCTGATCACCGAGGCCCGACAGGCTGCCGCGATCGTTGCCGATGGCCACGCCGACGTGGTGCTGATGGCGCGTGAGAGCCTGCGCGACCCGTACTTCCCGCGCCGCGCCGCCAAGCAGTTGGGTGCGCAAATCGAGGCGCCGATGCAGTATCGACGCGCCTGGTGATCGGGCCCGGCCATGCAATGGAGAACATGATGGAAACTGATCCGGGCCTCATCGAAGGCAGGCTGCACGACCTCGGCGACGGCTTCACCGTGCGCCGCCTGTTGCCGGCGCTGCAGGCACGCCACGTGGGGCCGCTGGTGTTCTTCGACCACATGGGGCCGGCGGTGTTCGGTGCCGGCAAGGGAATGGACGTACGACCGCACCCGCATATCGGGCTGGCCACGGTGACCTGGTTGTTCGAAGGTGCGATCCGTCATCGCGACAGCCTCGGCAGCCTGGCCGATATCCGCCCCGGCGAGGTGAACTGGATGACGGCCGGGCGCGGGATCGCCCATTCCGAGCGTACGCCGCCGGACCAGCGCCGCGACGGACAGACGCTGCACGGCGTGCAGATCTGGGTCGCGCTGCCACAAGGCGATGCCGAGATCGCGCCGGAGTTCCATCACCACGAGCGTGCGGCGTTGCCGCGGTGGCAATCGCAGGGTGTGGACGCGACACTCATCGCCGGCAGTGCCTATGGCAGGGAGTCACCGGTGAAAGTGTTTGCGCCGATGTTCCTGCTGGAGGTGAATCTGGCGGCCGGCACCGAGCTGGCCATGCCGGAGGAGCACGTCGAGCGTGGCCTGTTCGTGGCCGGGGGTGTGGTGGAGTGGGGCGGCCTGGAAGTTGCAGCCAGCCGGATGGCGGTGCAGGCCGGCCCATCGGCTCCAACGCTGCGCGCGCACGCGGCCAGCCGGTTGATCTTGTTTGGCGGCGCACCGCTGGACGGCGACCGCCACCTGTGGTGGAACTTCGTGGCCAGCTCGAGGGAGCGCATTGAACGGGCCAAGGCCGATTGGCAGGCGGGCGCCTTCGGCAAGGTGGCGGGCGATGAGGAGGAATGCATTCCATTGCCCGACTGAGCACTTGCGCTCGAGTGGCCGGGCGCGCCGGTTCCGGTTGCCGCCTCAGCGGTATTTGTCGTGGCAGCTCTTGCAGCTTTCGCCGACCGGCTTGAGCACCGCCGCCAGCGCGGTACAGGTGGCAGGTGCAGCCTGCACGGCCAGTTGCAGGTGATCCTGCAACTGGCGGGTATGGTCGGTGAAGTCCGCAACCTCGGTGCCGAACACCGGGGTGATATCGGTGGCGGTGGACTCGAGGCGGGCCAGGTGGTGCTGGATCTTCGTCGCATCGCACTGGTTGGCCTCGAGCGCATTCTTCAGTTCGCCCATGTGATAGCCCATCGTGTGCATCACCGCCTTGGGCATCGGGTTGCGCTCGCTCAGCACATTCATCACGTTGACCGTCCCGATGATGCCAATCACCAGGCCGAGCAGGATCATCAGGGCGATACGCATCGGTTCGACTCCGTTCCGGGATGGGGAGTGCAAGCATAGCCGGTGGACCTGCCAGGTATCCAAGTGCGCGGTAAAATGAGGCTTCCTTGCCACCGGGACCACTCGTGACCCTTGCACAACATGCCCATCAACGCGTCGACGGCGCGTCATGAGCGAAACCGGAGGCCTGTCGGAACGTTTCGCCGGCGTCGAGCGCCTGTACGGGAACGGCACCGTGGAGACGCTGGCACGAAAGCACGTTTGCGTGATCGGCATCGGTGGTGTGGGCTCGTGGGCCGCCGAGGCGCTGGCGCGCAGCGGCGTCGGCCGGCTCACCCTGATCGATGCGGACGAAGTCTGCCTGTCCAACACCAATCGCCAGTTGCATGCGTTGGATGGCGAGTATGGCAAGTCGAAGGTGGGCGTGATGGCGGCACGCGTCCATGCGATCAACCCGGCGATCCGGCTGGAGGCGATCGAGCGGTTCCTGACACCGTCCACGCTGGACGAGCTGCTCGATCGCGGCTACGACGCGGTGCTCGACGCGTGCGATGCGTTTCGCGTGAAGCTGGAGACGATCGCCTGGTGTCGCCGGCGCAGACTGCCGATCGTCAGCGTCGGATCGGCCGGCGGTCGCACCGACCCGACCCAGGTCCGCGTGCGCGACTTGTCGCGCACCGAGCACGACGCGATGTTCAGCCTGATCCGCAAGAAGCTCCGCGCCGATTTCCGCTTCCCGCGCAATCCGGACCGCTATTTCGGCGTATCGGCGGTCTATTCGCTGCAGAACGTGCAGTATCCGCAACCCGACGGCAGCGTGTGCGGCACGCGCCCGCCCGGCGGCGACGCGATGAACCTGGCGTGTGGCGGCGGCCTCGGTGCGGCCACGCATGTGACCGGCACGTTTGCCTTCGCGGCGGTGGGCAAGGTGCTGGAGAAGCTTCTGGCACGGTAGAGCGCACCCTGTGGCTCCTGCACGGGTCGTCCTACCAGCCCATATACTGCCCACCGTTGATCGCCAGGTTGGCGCCGGTCATCCAGGCGGTTTCCTCGCCGACGAGGAAGGCCACGGCGTGGGCGATTTCCTCCGGCTTGCCGAGGCGGCCGAGCGGGATCTGTGCCTCGATCTTGGCGCGTACCTCCTCGGGCACCGCCATCACCATGTCGGTGGCCACGTAACCGGGCGAGACGGTGTTGACGGTGATGCCGAACTTGGCGTTTTCCTGTGCCAACGAGATGGTGAAACCGTGCATGCCGGCCTTGGCGGCGGCGTAGTTGGCTTGGCCGTACTGGCCCTTCTGGCCGTTGATCGAGCTGATCTGCACGATCCGGCCCCACTTGCGTGCACGCATGCCCTCGATCACCGCGCGGGTGACGTTGAAGCAGGAGTTCAAGTTGGTGTCGATCACGTCCGTCCACTGTTGGTAGTTCATCTTGTGGAAGGTGGTGTCGCGGGTGATGCCGGCGTTGTTGACCAGGATGTCCACCGGGCCGCATTGCTCTTCGATGGTACGCACCATCGCCATGCAGTCATCGGGATCGGATACGTCGCCGCGCACAGTGAAAGCCTCGATGCCCTCCTCGGCCATGGCGGCGCGCCAGGCTTCGGTTTTCGCCTCGTTGCGATAGTTGGTGGCAACCTTGTGACCTTGTCTCGCCAGGTAGCGAACAATCGCGCTGCCGATGCCGCCGGTGCCGCCGGTAACCAATGCCGTACGCTGGGTCATGTCGTCGATCTCCTTGGTCATATGCAAAAGTCAGGACAGCCGCTGCCCCCATGGTGGCCTGCCGTCGTTGAAGCTGGCAATGCGGGATGGCCGGCTGACTACTTATAACGGTTCAGCGGGGAGAACTACCGCTGCAATGCGGCATAAGCGCCGGTTCGAAATCGGCCAGTGCATGGGCCAGCAAACCCCCGGTGTCGGTGGGCGTGTCCGGCAGCGGCCGGCCCAGGAAGGCCAGCGCGCGGCGTAGCGCCGGGGTGGGATCGGCCGGGTCGATCGGCCACGCACGGCTGGATTTGGACAGCTTGTTGCCCTCGCCATCGAGTGCCAGCGGCAGGTGGCGATAGGCTGGCGTGGGCAGGCCGAGACAGCGTTGCAGCCAGATCTGCCGCGCGGTGGATTCAAGCAGGTCCTGCCCGCGCACCACCTCGGTGATGCCCTGGAAGGCGTCGTCGACCACGCAAGCCAACTGGTAGGAATAGACGCCGTCGGCGCGACGTATCACGAAGTCGCCGACGCAGTCACGCAGGTTCTCGCGCTGCGGCCCCAACAAGGCATCGTCGAAGTCCACTTCGACATCCGGAACTCGAAGACGCCAGGCAGGGGCGCGATCGGACCTCGCGACCGCCACGCACAGCCCGTCGCGATGGATGCCGTCGCTGGCGGCCAGCTGGCTGCGGCTGCAAGTGCACGGAAACACCTGGCCGGCGGCGCGCAGTTGTTCGAAGGCTGCGTCGTAGGCGGCCGTGCGCTGCGACTGGAACAGGGGTGGCGCGTCGGCGACCAGGCCGAACGCCGGCAATGCGGCGAGGATATTCGCTGCGGCTCCGGCCACTTCGCGCGGTGGGTCGATATCCTCCATCCGCACCAGCCATTGGCCGTTGGCGTGGCGGGCACACAACCAACTGCCCACGGCGGCTACCAGCGAGCCGAAATGCAGTTGTCCGGTAGGCGAGGGGGCAAAGCGGCCAAGGTACGTCATGGCGGCATCTTATCGGCCCGGCGCTCTTGAAACCGCGGCAGGGTGCCCGAATCTTGAGGCGGGTCGCCACGTTCCTGCGGGCGGTTTTTCACGTCCAGCCCCGGCTCGTGCGGTTGCGGCCAACCGGTCGCTGATCGCGTGGGAACGACGACCCGCCACCAATGCATCCTATGGAGTTGAATCCAGCCATGAACGCGCCCGTTGCCGAAACCCGCCAGTTTGAAGCTGAAGTTGCCCAGGTCCTGCACCTGGTCACCCATTCGCTGTACTCGCACAAGGACATCTTCCTGCGCGAGTTGATCTCCAACGCCTCCGACGCCTGCGACAAGCTGCGCTTCGAGTCGATCGCCAGGCCCGAGTTGTCGGCCGGCGACAACGAGCTGCATATCGACGTCAGTTGGGATGAACAGGCCCGCACCATTACGGTGCGCGACAACGGCATCGGCATGAGCCGCGACGAGGTGGTGGCCAATATCGGCACCATCGCCAGTTCCGGCACGCGCCGCTTCCTGGAGGCGATGAGCGGTGACCAGAAGGCCGACGCCCGCCTGATCGGTCAGTTCGGCGTGGGCTTCTATTCGGCCTTCGTCGTCGCCGACAAGGTCACCGTGACCACCCGTCGCGCCGGTGCGCCCGAGAACGAAGGCGTGAAGTGGGAGAGCGACGGCAAGGGCGAGTATTCGCTGGAACAGCTCGAACAGCCGCAGCGCGGCACCTCGGTGACCCTGCACCTGAAGGCCGACGAGGACGATTTCCTCAAGGGTTGGCAACTGAAGTCGCTGATCCGCAAGTATTCCGACCACGTGGCCTTCCCGATCCGCGTACCGGTGGAGAAGGACGGCAAGCTCACCGACGAGCTCGAGACCGTCAACGCGGCCTCCGCGTTGTGGACCAAGCCCAAGAGCGAAATCTCCGACGAGGACTACCAGGGCTTCTACAAGTCGCTCGGCCACGATTTCAACGACGCGCTGGCCTGGACACACAACCGCGTCGAGGGCAGCCAGAGCTTCACCACCTTGCTGTACCTGCCATCGCAGCCGCCGTTCGACCTGATGATGGGGGGCCGCGACGAGCGCAAGGGGCTCAAGCTCTACATCAAGCGCGTGTTCATCATGGACGCCGCCGAGGAACTGCTGCCGAACTACCTGCGCTTCGTGCGCGGTGTGGTCGACGCCGACGATCTGCCGCTCAATGTCAGCCGCGAGATCCTGCAGCACAATCGTCAGGTCGAGCGCATCAAGGGCGCCTGCGTCAAACGCGTGCTCGACCTGATCGAGAAGCTGGCCAAGGATGAGCCGGAAAAGTTCGCCACCTTCTACAAGGCCTTCGGCAACACGCTGAAGGAGGGCATCAGCGAGGACGCCAACAACCGCGCGCGCATCGCCAAGCTGCTGCGCTTCGCCAGCACCAAGGGCGAGGGCACCGCACAGAACGTCTCGCTGGACGACTACATCGGCCGCATGGCCATCGGCCAGGATGCCATCTGGTACATCACCGCCGACAGCTACGCTGCCGCTTTCGGCAGTCCGCAACTGGAAGCATTCAAGGCGAAGGATATCGAGGTCCTGTTGATGTCCGACCGCATCGACGAATGGATGATCGGCAGCCTGAGCGAGTACGAAGGCAAGAAACTCAAGAACGTGGCCAAGGGCGACGTGCCGCTGGATGAAGCCGACAAGAAGAAGCAGGAAGAAGCCAGCAAGGAAGCCGAGCCGCTGCTGAAGAAGCTGAAGGACCTGCTGGGCGAGCGCGTGGGCGATGTGAAAGTGTCGGCACGCCTGACCGACTCGCCATCGTGCCTCGCCCTGAGCGACTACGAGATGGCCCCACACCTGGCCCGCCTGTTGCGTGAGGCCGGGCAGGACATGCCCGATTCCAAGCCCACGCTGGAGATCAACCCGGCACACGCGCTGGTCAAGCGTGTCGAGGCCGAAGCCGACGAGGGCAAGGCGCGCGATCTAGCCACGCTGCTGCTGGAGCAGGCGGAGATCACGGCCGGGGCACAGCTGCCGGACCCGGCGGCATTCGTGCAGCGGATGAATCGGGTGCTGCTGGGATAGGGCGCTTCGCTGCGTATCGATGTGAAAAGCCCGCCATCCGGCGGGCTTTTCCATTGCGCCTCTCCCGTCGGCGACCAAAGAGCAAACTTTTGTCCGCCATCACTGGCAGCCTGGCGGCGACACGCATCGCGCGCTCGCTGATCGCGGGCCGCTCAGGCGAACATAACGCGGGTTGGTATGGGCAGGCGCGTGCCGGTGACCTCGCTGGCCTGGTGTCATCGGCCCGGGACGACCGTGCCGGCTGGCATCCGTCTCGTTCTGCAGGCGTCGTTGGTGCTCACTTCCGGCGGCTGCGCACGCTTGGCGTTCGCGGTTGCGCCCACGTTGCTGTTTTCCCCGGACGGTTTTCTGTATGTTTGCGTTTTTCCCGCCGCCAAGGCTCGCCGCATGACCGCAACACTGGCGCACCCGGACCACCTGCGACGCAGCCTTTCCAATCGACATCTGCAACTGATCGCCATCGGCGGAGCGATCGGCACCGGGTTGTTCATGGGCTCGGGCAAGACGATCAGCCTGGCCGGGCCATCGATCCTGCTGGTCTATCTGATCATCGGGGTGATGCTGTTCTTCGTGATGCGGGCGATGGGCGAGTTGCTGCTGTCCAACCTCGAGTACAAGTCGTTCATCGACTTCTCCGCCGACCTGCTTGGACCCTGGGCTGGATTCTTTTGCGGCTGGACCTACTGGTTCTGCTGGATCATCACCGCGATCGCCGACGTGATCGCGATCGCCGCCTATACCCAGTTCTGGTTTCCGGGACTGGCGCCGTGGATACCCGCGGTGTTGTGCGTGTTGCTGCTGCTCAGCCTGAACCTGGTCACGGTGAGGCTGTTCGGCGAAATGGAGTTCTGGTTTGCGTTGATCAAGATCATCGCGATCGTGGCGCTGATCGTCACCGGGTTTGCGCTGGTCGCCTGGGGTTTCACTTCGCCCTCCGGGCACCAGGCGTCGCTGGCCAATCTGTGGAATGACGACGGCTTTTTCCCGAAGGGGATGGGCGGCTTCTTCGCGGGCTTCCAGATTGCGGTGTTCGCCTTTGTCGGCATCGAGCTGGTCGGCACCACCGCCGCCGAGACGGCCGATCCGATGCGCAACCTGCCCAAGGCGGTCAATTCGATTCCGATCCGCATCATCATCTTCTATGTGCTGGCGCTGGTGGCGATCATGATCGTCACGCCGTGGCGCCTGGTAGAGGCAAGCAAGAGCCCGTTCGTGGAACTGTTCGTGCTCGCCGGCATCCCGGCTGCCGCCAGCCTGATCAACTTCGTGGTGCTGACTTCGGCCACCTCCTCGGCCAACAGCGGTATCTTCTCCACCAGTCGCATGCTGTACGGCCTGGCCGCGGAGCGGCATGCGCCGAAGGCGTTTGGCCGCCTGTCGCGCGCGGCGGTGCCGTCGCTGGGCCTGCTGTTCTCCTGCTTCTGCCTGCTGCTGGGCGCGGCGCTGATCTACCTGGTTCCCGACCTGATCACCGCGTTCACCCTGATCACCACCTTGTCCGCGATCTTGTTCATGTTCGTGTGGTCGCTGATCCTGTTCGCGTATATCGCGTACCGGCGCAAGCGTCCGCGATTGCATGAAGCGTCGATCTACAAGATGCCGGGCGGCGTTTTCATGTGCTGGGTGTGCCTGGCGTTCTTCGTGTTCGTGCTGGCGTTGCTGAGCCTGCAGCCGGATACCCGCGAAGCGCTGATCGCCAGCCCCGCGTGGTTCGTGCTGCTGGCGCTCGGGTATGCATGGAAGAGCCGTCGGGCGCGTCAGGGTTGAACAGACGATCACAGTGTTCACGCGCCACGTGGTCACCGCCGCATTTGGCTGACGGGCGATAGCCTGGCTCGTGTCGCGTCCGGATTCGCCGAAGCTTCCCGCAATCTTTGCTCTGCTACGATCATTCTTCGGATGGCTGGGTGTTTCCGATATTCCCGATGACTCGGCGGGTTGAGGAATTTCCGGGCGCCGATGCCTTTTCCGGAGGACGCCAATGACCGAAGCTGTCTCCTACCAACCGCCTGAGATATGGCAATGGAACAAAGAGAACGGCGGGCGTTTCGCCAACATCAACCGGCCGGTTGCAGGAGCCACCCACGACAGCGAACTGCCGATCGGCCGTCATCCGTTGCAGCTTTACTCGCTGGGCACGCCCAACGGGGTGAAGGTGACGGTGATGCTGGAGGAGTTGCTTGCACTCGGACATGCCGGCGCGGAGTACGACGCGTGGCTGATCCGCATCGACGAGGGAGAGCAGTTCGGCAGCGGGTTCGTCGCGGTCAATCCGAACTCCAAGATTCCTGCGCTGATGGATCACGGCGGCACGCGGCCGGTACGGGTGTTCGAGTCGGGAGCGATCTTGCTGTACCTGGCGGAAAAATTCGGCGCCTTGCTCCCGCTCGATCACGCAACGCGCGCCGAATGTCTGTCCTGGCTGTTCTGGCAGGTGGGTAGCGCGCCTTTCCTGGGTGGCGGCTTCGGCCATTTCTATGCGTATGCACCGTCGAAGATCGAATATGCGATCGACCGCTACGCCATGGAGGTGAAGCGCCAGCTCGACGTGCTCGATCGTCATCTTTCCGAACGTCCCTATCTTGCCGGAGCCGACTATACGATTGCCGACATCGCGGTGTGGCCATGGTATGGCTTGCTGGCGGAAGGTGGGCTTTACGAGGCCGGCGAGTTTCTGCAGGTGCAGACATACGCCCATGTGCAACGCTGGGCTGCCACCATCGCCGAGCGACCGGCGGTGCAGCGTGGGCGCATGGTCAACAGCGTTTCCGGCGAGTTGTCCGGCCAGTTGCGCGAGCGACACGACGCCAGCGACTTCCAGACCCGAACCCAGGACAAGCTGCAAGTTCCGGGTGCCGCCGAAACCAATGGAGAGCCCGATGAGACTGTTTGACAGCCAGCGTGCACCCAATCCCCGCCGCGTGCGCTGGTGCATGGCCGAGAAAGGCATTGCGGATATCGAGATCGTGCCGGTGGACATTTTCAAGGGTGAACACCGCAGCGCCGATTACCGCGCGCAGGCCGGCCTCCCGCATGTCCCGGCGCTGGAGCTGGACGATGGCAGCACGATCACCGAGTCCGTCGCGATCTGCCGCTACCTGGAGGGCCGCTATCCCGAGCCCAACCTGTTCGGCCGCAATGCGCAGGAAGCCGCGGTCATCGAAATGTGGATGCGGCGTGCGGAAATGCTGCTTGCCACCCCGCTGATGCTGGCCGTGCGACATGGGCATCCGGCGCTGGCTGCGCTGGAACGACAGGTACCCGAGGTTGCCGCCTACTTTCGCGGCGCGGCCGAACGCACGCTGCCCGTGTTCGATCGGCGGCTCGGCCAGAGCAGCTTCATCGCCGGCGAGCGGCTGACCATCGCCGACATCGTCGCCTTCACCGGTCTGGACTTCGCGCGCTTGATCGAGTTCCGGCCAGCCGAAAGCCTGTGCCACGTGGCCCGCTGGGCGGATGCGATGCGCCGGCGCCCGGCGGCCGCGGCGGGTCTCTGATCGTTGCAGTGCGCGTGAAGACCGGCTCCAGGGTCCGGGCTGGAGCGAGAAGGCTGCTAGTATCGGGCGACGGCAACTCGTGCATGGATTCCGCCGATGAAACGCGTGCTGATTGGAATTCTGGTCGTCGTACTCGTGCTGGTGGTCTCCGGCATCGGCGCGTTGCTGCTGGTTGACGCCAATCATTTCCGCCCGCAGATCCAGGCCACGCTGAGCCAGGCGCTGGGGCGCGATGTGACCCTGGGCCAATTGCATGTCTCGGTGTGGTCGGGTTCACTGGATGCCGACCAGATCCGCATCGGCGACGATCTGGCGTTCGGTGGACAGGCGTTCGTCAGCGCGCAGTCGCTGCAACTGGGCGTGCAGCTGTGGCCGCTGGTGCTGCATCGGCAACTGCGCATCACGTCGCTGACGCTGGACCAGCCCCTTGTGCGCCTGGTCCAGAACCAGGCCGGCCACTGGAATTTCGCCAGCTTTGGCGGCACGTCGGTGGCATCACCCTCCGCGGCGCCACCGGATAAGCCGTTGGAGTTCAGCGTCGACAAGTTGCGTATCAGGGAAGGTCGCATCGATCTGCAGCGAGCGGGCGGTGAGGTACGCAGCTACCGGAAGGTGGAGCTGAGCGCGGATCAGGTCGGCCTCGGCGCCGCATTCCCGTTTTCGATGAGTGCCGACATGGCCGGTGGCGGCACGCTGCAGCTGGACGGCAAGCTCGGCCCGTGGGCTGCGGGCAACGCGATGCTGACGCCGGTCGATGCCCACCTGGTGATGCACGATCTCGATCTGGTCGGGGCCGGGCTGATGAGTCGCGGAGGTGGCGTCGGCGGCGTGCTCGATATCGACTCCCGGATCGTCTCGGCCGGCGGCGTGGTGAAATCCCGCGGGCGCATCGATGCCCGCCGGTTGAAGTTGATGGCTGCCGGTGCGCCTTCACCGCAGCCGCTGCGGGCCGATTACCAGGCCAGCTATCAGCTTGACAGCAGCCGTGGACGCATCGACGACAGCGCACTGGGCAGTGGTGCGGCACGGCTGGCGGTGAGCGGCAGCTTCGACAACCGGCCCGGGGTCATGCGACTGGATTTGCGCATTCGTGGCAAGCAGTTGCCGGTCGATGATCTGCAGCCGTTGCTGCCGGTGTTCGGCGTGGTGCTGCCGCGGAATTCGCGCCTCAGCGGCGGCACGCTGGGCGTGGACCTGCATGCGCAGGGCCCGCTGGACGCGTTGGTGATCCGTGGTCCGGTGTCGCTGGAGAACTCCCGTCTGGCTGGCTACAGCCTTGGCGCGAACCTGGGCGGTGCGCTGTCGCTGACCGGCATCCAGGCGCCGCAGGACACGGTGATCCGGCATGCTGCGGCGACGCTCAGGATCGCGCCGTCGGGGATTACCGCCGATCCGGCCAGCGCCGAGATCGTCGGGCTGGGCAGCCTCGCTGGCAAGGGGGGCATGGCCGCGGATGGCAAACTCGATTTCCGCATGCTGGTCAAGCTCGACCAGGGTCTGGTCGGCGGCGGGCAGGGTGCCAGCCGCCTGCTGGGCGGTTCCAAGGTCGCAGATCTGCTCGGTGGGGTCCTCGGTGGTGCCTCTGCGCAGGGGATCGGCGTGCACGTCGGCGGTACCGCCAGCGAACCGAGCTTCAAGCTCGATCCGAGCGTGGTGACCGGGTTGCTCAAATCCGGAATCGGTGGCGCATTGGACGAGGGCCCGGCAAAGGAGCCGGACGCCAGGCCCCCCGCCAGGCCCGACAAGAAGGAACTGCTCGACAGCTTGCTGCGCCGCGCGCTGGATTCCGGCAAGCGGGACTAGCAGCCTGCCGGACTTATGGGGAATCGGCGGAAATATGGACCGCGTAGTCGCATTTTCGCTTTCGATTCCATGAGTCCGACAGGCTGCCAGAATCCGGCCCGGCGAGTGCGGCAACTGGCGTGGGGCGGTCTTGTCCCGCGTCAGGGCGGTATCGGGGGGCTTTGTCGAAAATACAACAGTGCGATACCGTGGCGGTGTCTACAGTAACGAGGAAATCCCGTGGAATTCCATATTGCCATTGTCGATGCCTCACCCGAGCCTGCCGTTGTGCAGGACGCATTGTTTGATGTCGACCCCGCTGCGGTGGTTGATCTGGACATGAGCGGCCTGGTGATGCGGGTATCCAGCTCGGTGACGGTGACTGACCTGGTCGAAGTGCTGCAACGGACTGGCTGGCCGGTGGGTGCCGACCAGGTGGTGCAGTTGCCTTCAATCTGTTGCGGTGGCTGCAGCGGGTGAGCGGCCTTGTGGTCGCAACCTTGGGCTGAGCCGGCAAGCTAGCCGGTACGAGCGCTGCGCAAGCTTGCTCCGGGCGAAGGTGCGCGGCTGGGGCAGTTCAAACGGATGGTGACGGCCGGGCCGGTCGGTTGCGGCCGGCCCGGGATTCCTCAATGGTCCGTGTGTCTGCTGCCGACATGTCCCCACATCAGCTTCCAGACCAGCACGAGCAGGATCGCGAAGCCGACCACAAGGAGGATCTTGCCGAGCCGCTGCTGGTCGTCCAGCAGGTAGTTGCTGCACAGGCGCACCGGCGAAATCAGGTACAGCCAGCCCAGGCGGAGCATGGTCGCAATCAGCTCGACCAGCACCATGCCACGCACCACGAAGCCCGCACGCGGCCAGCTCAGTGCGATCGGTGCACCGATCAGCAGCGGCACACTGAGGAATTTCGCCAGCGTGACCCGCGGATCGTCCAGCGCCGCATCCGCCGCCAGCGGCAACATCCACACCATGCCGGTCAACGAAGCCAGCAGCAGTCCGCTGATGCCGCGATGGTTCCAGCCCGCCAAAGGCCGTGCCAGCCAGCCTGGCGTCCCCTGGGCCAGCCACCAGCCGGCCAGTGCCAGCAGCGGGATCTGCACCAGCATCTGCAGCGTCATGGTGGACTCAAGCAGGTGCCGCACGGGGGGAACCGCGAGCGCTGCCCACAGGATCGCGCCGAGCAGGTACAGGTGGCCGGACAGGTACCTCATGGCTTCAGCCGCTGGGTGACGTAGCGGGCGGCCGTATCGAAATCGTCCCAGTCGAGTATTGTGACCAGCTTGCCCGTGGGGTCGACCACCGCAATCGCGGCGTTGTGCACGAATCCGCCTATCCCATCCGGCACGGCAACCACACCGAACACCTGCATCAGCGTAGCCAGATCCGCGTCATCGAGCGGGCGCGCCGCGAGCCAGCCCGCCCCCTGGTCGCCGTGCCGGCGCTGGTAATCGGCCAGTGCAGCCGGGGTGTCGTGGGCGACGTCGAAGCTCACGCTCAGCAGCGTGACCTTGCCTGCGGCGATCGGCTCGGCCAGTTGACGTTGCAGACGTGCGAACTCGCTGCCCTGGACCGAGCAGTACGTCATGCAACGCGTATAGATGAAATCGACCAATAGCCAGCGTCCGCGCAATTCCCCGAAGCTGGTGTCGCCGCCATCGGCTGTTTGCAGCGGCAATGGCGGAACCAGACGGGGATGTTCGCGGACGTCGAGGCGACGGGTGGTTTCGGTGGTATAGGCGCGAAACCCATGGGTGGCGGCGGCCAGTACACCTAGGCCCGCCGCCAGCAAAACCAGGCTAACCAGCAGTGTTCGCAGTACCGCCATCAGGCTCCCCGCGCACTGGTGCTTTCAGCAGACCCACCGTGATGCGGATAGCGAAGTAGGTCATGCCCAGCACCACCAGCAGCGCGCCGATCGAACCGGCCTTGTCGGTAGCGATCCATTCCGGCAGGTGCGTCGCCATACGCCGCGCCACACTGAGATGCCCGGCGTCGAGGAAGGCCATCGCCAGGATCAGGCCGCCAACCAGGTAGACCGGGAACCACACCCGGTCGGCGGTCGTGTTCGGCGCTGTATGCGCATGGCGGCCGATCACGTGGAACATCAGGGCCAATGTCATCGGCAGCACCCCGAGCAGCAGGTAGAAATGGAAGTGCCCGGGCACCCACTGCGTATTGTGCATCACCAGGTTGACACGGATGGTGCCGTCGAGGATGGCCGGCACGATCCCCGCCGCCCAGCCGAACATCGACAGGATCAGGAGTCGCGAGGGCATCGTCCAGCGCATGTTGGCGCGATAGATGTTGGTCAGTGCGCCGTACGCGGTGACCAGGAACACCGGGAATCCCGCACCCCACGATACCGCCTGACCCATGACCGCAAACCAGCGTGGCAGGGCGAAATCCATCAATAGGTGATGGGGGAACACGATGATCACGAACAACGTGCTGGCAGCCCACGACCACAGGAACGGGCGCGAGATCGGATACGGCTTGCCCGAGTAGCGCGCCAGCAGTTCGTACACCACGATCGCGCCCATGTAGATCGTGGCGTTGATGTACATGTGGCCAAACCAGTAGATCAGGGTCTTGGCCAACAGCGCGTTCAACACCATTTCGGGGTAGTAGATATTGACCAGGCCCATCACCAGCACCACCGCACCGGCCAGGATCCCCAGCGTGTTGGAGATGATCACCATGGTGCTGGCCACGACCGCCTTCGGGTGGTCCGGGTCGATCTTGCCGCCGAACAACCATTGCAGGCCCAGCGCACGCCCCAGGTTGCCGTGCACCTTGATGATGCCAGCCGCGGCGTCGAGATAGAACACCAGCATGCCTATGCCGATCAGCAGATAGCCGACCATGAACATTGCCGCGGAGCTGACGGTCCACAACCCCATGCCTTTCACCGGCAGCGGATACAGGAACGTCCACAACGCGCCGTAACCGTCGGCGAAGATCGCGTAGATGATGCACAACGCACCGAGCATGAACATCACGTAGTTCGTGACGAACGCCCACAGGTGCAGACGTACGTACTTGCGCAGGAAGAACCACATCACCGCCGTGGTCGCCAGCCCTGCGGTGCCGACCATGCCGGCGCCGTGCATCGAGAGCAGGCGGTAGAACAGGTCGGCCGGCACCGACAGCCAGGTGGCCTGGCCCATGCGCATGGTGAGGCCGAGCACCATCATCACCACGAACAGTGCCATGGATGTGATGAGGTACAAGTTGAACGCGACCCGGTTGCCGCCGTCGAGACGCTCGTTGTCGGGATACATCGTCAATGCAGCCATGATCAGTCTCCCCTCGCTGCGACTACCGTGATTTCGGACATCATCGGCGCATGACCGATGCCGCAGTATTCCAGGCACAGGATCCGGTAAGTGCCCGGTTCCGTGAACGTATGCACGAGCTTGTTGGTGTAACCCGGCATGGCCTGGGTCTGGGCCGCCATCCGGCCGTCCGGCGCGTAGATCCCAAAGCCGTGGTTCACATCACTGCTGGTGACGCGGAACTCCACCGGAGTGCCGGCGCGCACGGTGTTCGGAGTAATCTGCCACGACCACTGCTGCCCGACCACATCCACGACCTGCTCGATACCCAACGGGGTATGCTGCAATGGAATCGGGAAGTTGCGGAGAGTGCCGTAGGTGCCGCCCACGAAGGTGATCAGCAGCGCGCCGAACAGCCATCGTCGCAGTACGTGGGAGGTGTGCGCGGCCTTCTGTGTCGCCGCATCGTCGGCGGGCTTGCCGGCCTGACTGATTACGTAGATGAAACCCAGCGCGACCAGGCTCATGCCGACCAGTGCGATAGTCCAGATGACATTTTGCAGAATCACGACAATCCCCGTTCCGTCAAAGCCAGCGAACTATGTACCCGTCGGTACAAGCTGTCAAACCTCGTCCGGGCCCGGAAATCAAGCGCATACGGGCTTGCATCCGGTCTCGACATCAGGGCAGTCATGGCGGCTTGGATGGCGTATTCGAGAGCCTGCCGGGTTTTGAGGGGCGAGGTGGGAATCCGGCTGCGCGCGGACACACGGTTCGAATGCGCCCGCCCATGGTGGATTCATGCGGCAATAAGCCGCGGACGTTGGATTGTGCAGGCGAATCACGACCGGTCGATCCACGCCGCACAGACTGTCCGGGGCGCGCTGATCTATCCCGCACAGGCGTCATCGTCCTTCATCGATTGTCTTCAACCGGTGACGATTGGGTTGAACAAATCAGCGCGTTGCCACGGCTAGATCACGTCCCACATATAGCCATCGTGGGCCAGCACCGCGCCGGCCAACTGCTCGATCGCCGTGTCTTCGTTGCGATCGAGTCCGCGCACGTTGCGCGCCATGCGCCGGCGCGCCTGCCTGGCGAAGACTTCCGCGATGCTGACCGCTTCGCCCGCAGCGGAATGAGACTTCTTCTCGAGACTGTCGGCGCGCGAGAGCACGCACAGGCCCACGAACAGGTCGATGGCGACGGCGGCCAGGCGCTTCTGCGCATGCTGCATGTCGGTGGCTTTCTTGCCGTAGTGGCGAAGCAACTGGTCCGACGACCTGGATAGTTCCACCGTGTACTTCTCGTACATGCCGGCCACCTTGCGCAAGCGGGGCGACAACGGGTGCGCAATCCGGTCGATGCCGTAGCCGGTGGCCTCGCGTACGCGCCGGCCAGTGTAGGTGCCGAGCACACCGAAGCCCTTGATCGGGTCGTTGAAGATCTCGCCCACGGCGGACCGCAGTTCACTCAGTCCCGTGCCCACGCCTTTCAGGCCGGACAGCGCGATATACAGGTGCAGGATCTCGTTGGTACCCTCGAAGATCGACAGGATGCGGGTGTCGCGGGTGATCTGCTCGTACGGAAACTCGCGCATGAAACCGTTGCCGGCGGCGATCTGCAGCGCCTCGTAGGAGGCGCGTTGCACCGCCTCGCTGGCGAACACCTTGCTCATCGCCGCCTCGACCGAATAATCGCCGGCGCCACTGTCGATCAGGTGCGCCACCATCCACACCGCACTTTCGGCGGCGAAGCAGTCCACCGTCATCTGGGCGATTTTCTCGCGCACCAGGCCGTACTCGGCGATCGGCTGGCCGAACTGCTTGCGCTCCTTGGCCTGGGCGCAGGCCAGCCGGATCAATGAGCGCATGCCGCCGACCGCGCCGCCACCAAGGCCGGTGCGACCGCTGTTGAGGATGCTCATCGCCACCTTGAAGCCTTTGCCGACCGGGCCGAGCACGTTCTCGGGCGGCACCCGCACGTCGGCGAATGCGACGGTGGTGGTGGACGAGGCGCGGATACCCATCTTGTCCTCGTGTGGACCGTGGCTGACGCCTGGCCATGTTGCTTCGACGATGAAGGCGGTGATCTTGCCCTCGGGGGTGTCGGTGCGCGCAAACACCGTGTAGAAGTCGGCGATGCCGCCGTTGGTGATCCAGATCTTCTCGCCGGAGAGGGTCCAGCTGCCGTCGTCGTTGCGCACGGCCTTGGTACGGATCGAAGCGGCGTCGGAGCCTGCGCCGGACTCGGTCAGGCAGAACGCGGCGATCATCTCGCCGGTGGCCAGCTTGGGCAGATAGCGCTGCTTTTGTTCGTCGGTGCCGAACAGCAGCAGTCCCTTCATGCCGATCGAGCTGTGCGCGCCGATGGTCAGCGAGACCGAACTGTCGTGGCTGCTGGTCTGGCCCAGCACGCGGGCATAGGCACCGTTGGACAATTCCAGCCCGCCGAATTCCTCGGGAATGATCAGCCCGAACAGACCCATGTCGCGCAGCGCCTGGATGAACTCGGCTGGCTGCTCGGCATCGCGGTCGTACTGTTTCAGTTCGGCGGTCTTGTCGCCCAGGAACTGGTCGATCGCTTCGGTCATCGCGCCGAGCATTTCCCTGTCGCGGGCAAGGATTTCCGGGTATGGAAACAGGTTCTCTTCCAGAATGTTGCCAAGAAACAGCTGCTTGGCCACGCTTTCGTCACTGGGCAGTGCTGCGGTCTGGCTGGGGATCGAGGACACGGCGCAACTCCCGACAAGGGTCCAAGGGGGCATTCTGACACTTTCGCCAAGTTCCCCGCTGCCGCGAATCGACGCAGAGTGGTTCGCGCTGGTGCATCCCGTCGATCAACCGGCGCGACGACTGGCCCGGTCGAGGCTGGTGGCACACGATGTGCACTGGTCTGCGCATGGGCGCGATTGGGCCGGTCACGGTCCCTTCGCATGGTGGCGCCTCCGGGTACGGCGACTCCCGTCTGAACGGACACTTGCCGTCGACTGGGCCTGGTGCCATATCAAGGGTATCTTTCGAGTATTGGCAGGTGTGGAGGTTTCCGATGGCTACCGGCTGGGCAGGCGACGGCGCCGTACAGGATCAGATTGACGCCACGGTCAACGATGGCGTGCAGCGAGCGCGCCAGCAATTGCGTCGTGGTCCGGGCCTGACGCATTGCGAACAGTGCGATACGCCCATTCCCGCAGCGCGGCGCGAGGCCGTGCCCGGGGTGCGTCTGTGCGTGGCCTGCCAGGAAGCCGAGGATGCGCAGGACCGCGGCGTCGGCCTGTACAACCGGCGCGGCAGCAAGGACAGCCAGTTGCGCTGAGGAGCCGCCGGAAAAGCGCACGCCTGCCGCTGCAGTGCACCGGGCCGAGGCCGTTCCCATCCGCTCGGGCAGAAGGTGGCCGGGCGGTTGCCCGTACCCGCGCGCCTCAGATCGGTGGCTCGGCGCCTGCGGGCGGCGGCGCGCGACGCTGCTGTCGCGCAACGCTGTGTTCGCGCTGGGCAATGTACAGGCTGGCGCCTATGATGATGGCGGCGCCGACCGCGGTGTAGTGGTCCACCTTCTCGCCGAAGATCCACCATGCCAGCGCCGCCACGATCAACAGTTGCAGGTAGCTGAACGGAGCCAGCAGCGAGGCGTCGGCCAGGCGCAACGCGCGCGTCCAGCAGTAATGCCCGCCGGTGCCGAGGGCTCCGGACAGCACCAGCCACGGCCAGATCCCGGGGTGCGGCCATTGCCACACGGTCAGGGCGGCAGGCAGCGACAACGGCACCCACAGCAAGGTGGTCAGCAGCACGATGCGGTCGGCCGGTTCGCTGCCGGTCAGTGACTTGATGCTGATCGTCACCGCGCCGGTCAAGCCGGCGGCCAGCAGCGCGACCAGGCTGGCGGCGGTGAACGCGGCGCTGCCCGGGCGCACGATCACCAGCACACCGATGAAGCCGACCAGCACGGCGCTCCAGCGGCGCCGGCGCACGATTTCGCCCAGGAACAGCACCGCGCCGATGGTGACGAACAACGGCGAGGAGTAAGACAGCGCTACCGCTTCGGCCAGCGGCAAGTTCACGATTGCCCAGAAGCCGGCCAGCATGCCGCCCATGCCGAGCACGCAACGCAGCACGTAGAAGCCAAAGCGCGGTGTGCGCAGCAACTGCCAGCCATGCACGTACAGCAGCGGCAGTGCGAACAGCGCGCCGAATGCGCTGCGGAAGAAGGTGATCTGAAACGGGTGCAACTGGGCGGAGGCGAAACGGATCACCACCGCCATCAATGCAAACAGGCTGCCACTGGCCAGCATCAGCAGTACCGCGCGCAGGGGCAACGGCGACGCGAAGGGCGACGTTGCGGGCGGTGGATCAAGAGCCATGCGATGGAACCTTGGAGGTGGCGCGCATGGTATCCCAGGCTGCAGTCCGACTGCAGGCACGACAACCGGCCCGGACCCGCCCTGCTGCTCCTTTCCCGAGGGAAAGGCGGCCATCCTCCACCGGGTCCCGGCGCCGAGCCGGCGCGCCTACCGGCGCGCCGGCAGGCGTAGTCCGCGCGGGGTCAGCGCGCGCTCGACGAGTTCGAACACGCCTTGCACCAGCAGGGCCAGTAACGCTGCCGGTACCGCACCTTGCAGGATCAGGCCCACGTCGTCGAGGCGGATGCCGGTGAGGATCGGTTGGCCGTAACCGCCTGCGCCGATCAGTGCCGCAAGGGTGGCGGTGCCCACGTTGATCACCGCCGCGATCTTGATGCCGGCGAGGATCGAGCGCATCGCCAACGGCAGCTCGATCCGGCGCAGTTGCACGTGGCTGGGCAGACCCAGCGCGGCGGCGGACTCGCGCAACTCGGGCGCGATGCCGACCAGGCCGGCATGCGTGTTGCGCACGATCGGCAGCAGGCTGTACAGGAACAGTGCAGCGACGGCCGGCCATTTGCCGATGCCCAGCAGCGGGATCATGAACACGAACATCGCCAGCGACGGCACGGTCTGTAGCACCCCGGTGGCGCCGATCACCAATTGTCCCAGCCGGCGCAGTCGCGCCGCGAGTATCCCCAGCGGGATGGCCAGCGCCAGCGCCAGCGCCAGCGAGATCGCCACCAGTTCGACGTGCTCCACGCTGCGCTGGCGCAGGCGTTGCCACAGGCCGTGTCGGCCCGGTTCGACACGGGTGCCGAGGAACTCGGCGGCGACCGCGCGGTCGCTGCGGCCTTCAAGCTTCACCGCGGCATTCATCGCGCGCATGGTGTGCTCATCAATGCGGTCGGCGAGCTTGTGCAGGACCGCGACGAAGTCCGGCGCACTCTGCTCGAGTGGCAGGCGATACAGATATACCGCCTCGTAGCGCGGAAAGTAGTGGCGGTCGTCGATCAGGGTGCGCAGGTGGTAGTAGGGGATCTCGGCGTCGGTGCTGTACAGGTCGATTGCGTCCACCGCGCCGCTGGCTGCGGCCCGATAGGACAGCGCATGATCCATGCCGCTGACGCGCGTCTGCGGCAGGGCATAAGCGCGCTGCAATCCCGGCCAGCCGTCACCGCGATCCATGAACTCGTTGGAAAAGCCGAAGCGCAGGTCCGGGTGGTCGCGCAGGTCGGAAATGCGCGTGATACCCAGATCGGCCGCCTCGTCGGCAGGCATGCCGATCGCATAGGTATTGTCGAAGCCGAGCGAGTCGGTGATGCCGATACCCAGCGGCTTCAGTGTCGCGCGCAAGGTGGCGATGTCGGCATTGGCCGGCACGTCCTTCAGCAGCTCCTGGGTCAGCGTGCCGGTGTACTCCGGGTAGGCGTCGATGTCGCCCTGCTGCAGGGCCTTCCACAGGATGCTGGTACCGCCTAGTTCGCGCTTGTGCACGGCGTCGACACCGGCATCGCGGGCGCTGAGGCGGGCGATTTCGCCAAGGATCACCGACTCGGTGAATTGCTTGGAGCCGATCCGTACCGGTTGCGGCTGTGCCCACGCAGGCAAGGCAAGCATGCCGAGCAGCAGCGCGAGGAGGGATAGGCGGCGTATCACGGCGCCTCCGGCAAGCGGCGCTGCGCCTGTACGAACTGGTGGACGAAATCGCTGGCGGGACGGTCGCGCAGGTCCGCAAAGCTGCCGTCCTGCACCACGGAGCCCTGGCTCAGCAACACCAGCCGGTCGGCAAACCAGGCCGCTTCGGCCAGGTCGTGGGTGACCACGATCACCGTCTTGCCAAGCCGGGTGAAGATCTGTTTCAACTCGTCCTGCAGCTCATGGCGCACGATCGGATCGAGCGCGCCGAGCGGCTCGTCCAACAGCAATGCATCGGGTTCGACCATCAGGCCGCGCATCAGGGCCACGCGCTGACGTTGACCGCCGGACAGTTCCGCTGGGTAGCGCCCGAGCGCGTCCGCCGGCAGGTGGGCCAGTGTCGCCAGTGCTTCGACGCGATCGCGGATACGTGCCGCGCTCCAGCCCAGGTGACGTGGCAGCAGGGCCAGGTTACCCAGCGTGGTGAGATGGGGGAACAGGCCACCTTCCTGGATTACATAGCCGACGCGTCGTCGCAGCGCGAGTGCCCGGGTCCGCTCGAGGATGTGTCCGTCGACGCGCACGCAGCCGGCGTCGGGCCGCTCCAGGCCCAGCAGCAGCCGCAACACGGTGGACTTGCCCGAACCGCTGCTGCCGATCAGTGCGGTGGTGCTGCCCGCGGCGAATTCCAGGTCGATCCGGTCCAGCGCAAGCACCTGGCCATAACGCTTGCTGACCTGTTCGATCGTGAACCGGATACCGGCGGCGTCAACGGGCGGCGCGGCGGGCATCTGCCTGGGCCCCACGGGAGGAGCGCTGCCACGGACCCCGCCGCCACCTCATGACCGGGTGGTGCCGGTGGCGAAACGGGCAGGAAAATCCGCTGCCGGCTCGGGTCGGCCCAGGTGGAACCCTTCGCCGAAGGTGCAGCCCATGCCGGTCAGCAGGTTCTGGATAGCGGCGTCCTCGATGCCTTCGGCGGTGGTCGGATCCCGGTGGTGGACCATGTCGATGATCGCGCGCACCCGCTTGCCGGTACGCGGTTCGCTGCGCATGGCCGCGATCAGCGAGTTCAAAAGGCACGCATTTGCTCCAGCCGTGGACCATGCCGCCAAGGTGTCGCTGGCGACCGCAAATGAGCGTAGCAGCTTCTCGGATACCCGCGTCAACCGGTGGGTCTGTCCAGGTCAGGATCGGCCGGTCCCGAATCGCCGACGCGCCGTACCGATCCTGACGTGCCGTTCTATTGAATGGCTGTGGGCACGCCATCGGCCATCACGCGGCCGCGCCGGTAGCTGAGCAGGCGACCACGGAACGGCGCGACGTCGGCGGCGTCGAAGCGCATGCGCAGTTCGCTGACCGTGAAGCCCTGGCTGGCCAGTGCACGGGTGAACGCGGGCCTGTTGCCGCGACCGGGGTCGGTGATCATCACCTCCGCGTCGGGCAGGGCATGTCGTTCCACCATCGCCGCGAGCAGATCCGCATGTCCGATTTCATAGAGGATGTCGCTGCCGATGATCAGGTCGAATCGCCCCAGCGTGAGGTCGGGCACTTCCCAGCGCAGGTCGCAGTAGGTGATCGCCGGCAGATTGTTCTGTGCGGCGTTGTGGTGCAGGAACGAGGCAGCCAGCGGATGGTAGTCGCTGGCTGTGATGTCCGCGTCACGCTGCTGCAGCACCAGGCTGGACAAGCCCAGCCCGCAGCCGAGCTCCAGGATGCGCTTGCCGATGATGTCATGACGGGACATCGCTTCGGCCAATACGCGACCGGCTGGCCAGACCTGCCCGAACATGCTCCACTGCGCAGACGAAATACCGATATTCTCGGCCAGCAGCATGGGGTCGGCAAACTGCTGCAGGTCGCTCAACGCGCGGATGCGGAGATCGCGGTCACCGAGATGTACGATAAGTTCCCGGGTTTGATAGCCTGGCATGGGCGTTCCCTGGTGGCCGTGTCGCCGACAGACGAGTGGGCGAATCGTGCATGAATGGGAGCGCGGCACTGGTCGCCGCCAGAATGCCGCGAGGAATCGGTCGTACTACCATCCTATCCGCCATGATGCGAAGAAAGCGTTCCGGCGGTTCAGCTTGCACAAGTGGTCGGCTGGATGAACGTTTCGTGTCCTGGCCGGTCGAAATGGGTACCGAGGCGCAACGACGGGGAACATCATGGGCAGGAAGGTTTCAACAGGCAGTTGGATCGCCGCGGTGGTCGTGGTGCTGGCGGTGGTCGCCGCCGGCGGGTTTTTGGCCTACAAATCCATGCACGTGGAGCAATCGGAACCGGGCGCGCCGGTCGCGTCGGGTCCGGCGACCATCGACCACCAGGCCGCACCGATCCAGCATCCCATCGCGCAGGTACAAGTGTCCCCGGCCGTTGCCTCGACGGCAGCGCTGCCGGCACTGGATCAAAGCGATGCCGAAGTGACATCGGCGCTGCAGCGGCTGTCGGGCAGCGGTGAGCTCTCTGCGCTGCTGGTGCGTCCGCAGATCATTGCCCGCATCGTCGCCAGCATCGACGCCATGCCCGGGCGCAGCCTCGGCGGGGTGATGCTGCCGGCGCGCCCGCCCAAGGGTGCGTTCGTTGCGCAGGAAGTGGACGGCCACACCGTGATCGGCGAGGAAAATGCCGCGCGCTACGCGCCGTACATGCAGATCATCGAGCAGGTCGATCCGCAGGCGCTGGTCGCCTGGTACGTGCACGCCTATCCGCTGTTCCAGCAGGCGTATCAGCAACTGGGTTATCCGAACCGCTATTTCAACGATCGCCTGATCGTGGTGATCGACAATCTGCTGGCCGCTCCCGAACCTGTTGAGCCGCCGGTGTTGCAAGCGTCCAACGGCCGCTATCTGTTTGCCGATCCGGACCTGGAGTTACGCTCGGCCGGCCAGCGCCTGCTGCTGCGTACCGGGCCCGCCAACGAGGCGAAGATCAAGGCGAAGCTGCGCGCCATCCGTGGCTTGCTGATCGGTCAGGACCTGCATCCGGCCGTGGCCGCCACGGCGGTCCGGCCCGCGAGCGCCGGTACCGACTGAGCGACCGTGGTCGGACTCACGGATACGGCGCGCCGTCCTTGTGCGTATAGACGCCGGCGGCGCCGTCCCATTGCAGGTCGATGTCGGGATAGTGACAGCGGTCGCGCACGTGGCGACTGCCGATTTCCAGATAGACGGCCATCTGCGTACCGCGATTGACCAGATGATGACCGTCGGCGTGGTTCTTCGGAAATGCCGCGCAATCATGCGCGGCCAGCAGTTGTTTGCCGGCATCGGTCAGCAGGCTCAGCTCGCCGGATAGCACGTAGAGGAATTCGTCCTCGTCGGTATGCCAGTGCCGCAGGCTCGACCAGGCACCGGGTGGCAGTTGGGTGAGGTTGACACCGAAATCGGTGAGCCCACCCGCCTCGCCCAGAGCCTGCCTGATGCGCGCGCCCGCGGCTTCCGCAAAAGGTGAGGGATAGCCCGAGCCCTGGCGCTCGGGTACTTGCGGGATATCGATTTTCGGCATGGGGGTTCCCGGTCGACCGGCGGCGTCCACCGTACAACCGCAGCCGTGGTCGCGTATCGGGGTGGCCGATTCACCCCTTGCTGATGCACAACCGGCTACAGTGGGACAATGTCATGGAAGTGTCATGGAGGCCGGAATCATGAGGCGTGGCTGGTGGCTGCTTGGAATGATGGTTGGCTGCATGCTGCCGTTGCTGGCCACGAGTGCCGACCCGCCGCCGGTCGGTGGACAGGCGGCGGACCCTTCGATGGTGGCGCGGATCACCCTGGACGGTCCGATCGGACCGGCCGCGGCAGAGTACTTCGACGATGCCTCGCAACGCGCGGTGACCGACGGGGCCGCAGCGATCGTGCTGCAGTTGGACACGCCGGGCGGTCTGTCTGAATCGATGCGCCTGATCATCTCGCGCATGCTGGCGAGCCCGATTCCGGTGCTGGTCTACGTCGCGCCCGGCGGAGCGCGCGCCGCTTCGGCCGGCACTTACATTCTCTACGCCGGGCAGATCGCCGCGATGGCGCCGGCCACCCATGTGGGTGCCGCCACGCCGGTATCGCTCGGTGGTGCCACGCCGATGCCATTGCCCGTGCCGAAGGCGGACGAGCCGCCGGTCGAGGCCGGTTCCGATGCGCCGGCCAAGGAGGACAAGGCCGGCGATGGTGCGGAATCACACAAGGTGCTGAATGACGCGATCGCCTACATCCGCTCGCTGGCGCAGTTGCGCGGGCGCAACGCCGCGTGGGCCGAGCAGGCGGTGCGCGGCGCGGCCACACTGACCGCGAGCGAGGCGGCGGAAGAAGGCGTGATCGACTTCGTCGCCAACGACATGACCGACCTGCTGGCCAAGTCCGACGGGCGCAAGGTGCAGGTTGGCGACCGCAACGTCACCTTGCAACTCAAGGGCGCGACGGTTCGAAGCTACGAGCCGGGTGCGCGCACGCGCTTCCTGGCCATCATCACCAACCCGACGATTGCCTATCTGCTATTGCTCGGCGGTATCCTCGGCCTGGGCCTGGAAGCTACGCACCCCGGTGCCATGCTGCCCGGTGTCGTGGGCGCGATCTGCCTGCTGGTCGGGCTGTATGCGTTGCAGTTGCTGCCGGTCAACTATGCCGGGCTGGCGCTGATGGTATTGGGCATCGGCCTGCTGGTGGCCGAAGCGGTCAACCCCACGGTGGGCGCGCTGGGCATTGGCGGGGTGGTGTCATTCGTGATCGGCTCGGTCATGTTGATGAAAACGGGCGTGCCGGGCTATGCGGTCAATCTTGGCGTGATTGCCGGTATTGCCGTGGGCTTCTCGGCCGTGCTGGGTATCATCGTGTGGCTGGTCTTCCACGCGCGCCGGGCCAGCCCGTTCACCGGCGACGCGGCCATGGTGGCCGATACCGGCCAGTTGCTGCAGGCGGTCGACGCGAATGGCGAGAGCTGGATGATGCTGCAGGGCGAGCGCTGGCGCGTACGCAGTGATACGGCGTTGCCGGAGGGCGCGCGCGTGCGGGTGGTAGCGCGGCAGGGACTGCTGCTGCAGGTTGAGCCGGCGCAAGCCGAAACAAGCGTTTCATGAAGGTTGGGAGATAACCATGTTTGGATTTGTCGGTGTACTGATCATTCTCGTCGTGATGCTCTTGTTTTCCGCGATCAAGATCCTGCCGGAATACGAGCGTGGCGTGATCCTGACCCTGGGTCGCTATACCGGGACCAAGGGACCCGGACTGATGCTGCTGATTCCCGTGGTGCAACGCATGATCCGCGTCGACTTGCGTGTCACGGTGATGGACGTGCCGCCACAGGATGTCATCTCGCTGGACAACGTGTCGGTACGGGTCAATGCGGTGGTCTATTTCCGCGTGATCGATTCGGACAAGTCGGTACTGGAGGTGGAGAACTTCCTACAGGCCACCAGCCAGTTGGCCCAGACCCGGCTGCGCTCGGTGCTGGGTCAGCACGAACTGGACGAGATCCTCGCCCAGCGCGATTCGATCAACCACACCTTGCAGATGACGCTGGACGAGGCCACCGATCCGTGGGGCATCAAGATCATGAACGTCGAGATCAAGGATGTGGACATCAACGAAACCATGATCCGCGCGATCGCGCGCCAGGCCGAGGCCGAGCGCGAGCGCCGCGCCAAGGTGATCCACGCCGAAGGTGAATTCCAGGCCGCCGAGAAGCTGCGTGATGCTGCCGAGGTGCTTGCGCAGCAGCCGCAGGCGCTGCAGCTGCGCTATTTGCAGACGCTGGCGGACATGGCCCAGAACGGCAAGTCTTCGACGATCGTGTTCCCGCTGCCGCTGGATCTGATCAAGCCGCTGATGGAGGCGTTTCCGTCGAAGTCTGCGTAGGGCGCCTCCTGGTCCACTGGCGCGGTGGCCGGCAACGGCGATAATGCGGGTCTGCCCTTCGCCGCGCGAGTCGCCCGCATGGATGAACACCGTTTGCCCGGAAGCCTGGTGTGTGTCGGTCTTGGTATTACCCTGGGCTCGCACCTGGGTCCACTGGCGCGCAGCCATATCGAGCAAGCCGATGTAGTGTTTGCCGGGCTCTCCGATGGCATCGTGGAGCTGTGGCTTCAGCGCATGCACAAGGACGTGCGCAGCCTGCAGCCGTACTACCAGGAAGGCAAATCGCGCATGCAGACGTATCGGCAAATGGTCGAGGCGATCCTCACCGAGGTGCGTGCGGGCAAGAAGGTGTGCGCGGTGTTTTACGGCCACCCCGGCGTGTTCGCGTGGGCCCCGCACAGGGCGATCGAAGTGGCCCGCAGTGAAGGCTACGCCGCGCACATGGAGCCGGGCATTTCCGCCGAGGACTGCCTCTATGCCGATCTGGGCATCGATCCGGGCAAGTTCGGCTGCCAGCATTACGAAGCCAGTCAATTGCTGTTCTACCAGCGCCGGATCGACCCGACCGCCTATCTGGTGCTGTGGCAGGTGGGCCTGGTCGGCGACCAATCGTTGGCACGCTTCTCCACCGGCCCGGCGTATCGCCAGGTGCTGGTGGACGTGCTGGCGCGGGACTATCCGCTCGAGCACGAAGTCATCATCTACCGTGCGCCGACGTTGCCGATTCAGACGGCGCGAATCGAGCGGACCACAGTGCGCAAGTTACTGGAAGCTGAAGTCACTATCGCCGACACCATAGTGCTCGCGCCGGCCCTCCCCCTACAGGCAAATGTCGAGATTGTGGCGCGACTGCATGCACTGGATCTGGCGGTAGCCGAAGAGTCGTGATCCAGATGGCTCGTACACCGTTGAAATCGTTTTCATGTGAGACCCGGAGGTTGCAACTTCGTCCATTGGTGGAAGCTGATGAGGCCTTGTTCCATGCCCTTTATACCGACCCCGAGACCATGCGTTACATCAGTGATCCTTGGACCCCGGCGAAGGCAGCGAAGTGGTTTCGGCAAATCGTCAATAGCGAGGGAGAGTTCGTACTTGAGAACTGTTTTCTGGTCATTGTGCGGACGAGCACACGGATGTCACTGGGTATTTGTGGTACGTCCCATTATGATCCTATAACCATGCGGATCGAGGTCGGCATGGTGTTGTTACCTTTGGGGCGTGGGCTGGGCCTCGGGAGGGAGGCGCTGGCGGCCTTGGTGAGCCTCGCGTTTGAAGAACCATTGATCAATGAGGTATACGCTCGGTTCGCGGCGGGAAATACGGCGGCAAGAAACCTGGTGGCACGCGTGGGCTTTTGCCCGGACTGTGCTGCCAAGGTCGGGGAGCAGGAATCGGGTATGTGCGAACGGTCGATTCATCGATCGGGATGGTGCGTTAGCAAATAAACATTAGTCAGGGGCAAGGTCAGAGACGCCTTCACGCGAGGACGCAGAGATTTCCTTGCGTGATCCGATTCACTTGGCCGTATCGACGGGCTAGCAGATGATTCGCATGGGCGACATGCGCCGGGTATTTCAATCTGGGGGCGTGCCGCTGCTGTTCCTGTTGGCGGCTGCCGCGTTCGCGCAGCCGCCTTCCGCTGAAGGCGTCAAGCAGTTGCTCGCGCGTGCACAGAGCCTGAAGACGTCGAGCCTTACGGAGTATTCGGCAGTCCTCCAGAAGCTGAACAGCAACTCGATAACTTTGTCCCCCGAGCAGCAGTTGCAAGTGCGTTATCTCAATGCGTTTCAGCTGGCCTACAAGGGAAATGCCAAGGATGCGGTGCTGCTGCTAGATGACGTGATCGACCATAGTGCCGATCCAGCGTTGCGACTGCGCGCTCTTTCCACACAGGTCAATGTGCTTACTCTGGCATTTCGCTATGAAGAAGCTTTTACCAAACTCGATCAATTGCTGGACACGCTTCCCGGCGTGACAGAAGCAGGGCCTCGGCGACAAGCCTTGGGTGTGGCGTCTTTGTTGTACACCGAGGTTGGTCAGTATGATCTTGGACTCAGCTACGCCACTCAAATGCTGAATCAAGACCGGAGCCCGGCCAATGCCTGCAGGGCGAGCTATGCGAAGTTCTTTGCGCTTCACAAGAGCAAAAAATTTTCGCCAAGTGATCCCGAAGTGTCGAAAGCGGTCAGCCTCTGCGTCAGTGCCAAAGAACCTGTTTTTGCGGAGTTCATTCGCTCGTTCATTGCCAGCGACGACATCAAGCACGGTCGCGTCAAAGCGGCGACCAAACTCTTGGAAGACAATTTGGAGACGGTTCGCAAGACGCGTTATCCCAGGCTGATCTCGGAGTTCAGTGCCTTGCTCGCGCAGGCGTATTGGAAGTTGGGCGACTCCGCCCGCGCCAGGCAAGCTGCACTCGATGCGGTTACGGGTGCCGTAAAGAACGAATATACCGAGCCGCTGATTGCGGCCTATCGATTGCTGTACGAAATCAACAAACGACAAGGAGACATCGCGGAAGCCCTCAACTACCATGAGAAATACATGGCCTCTGACAAGGGCTATCTCAACGCGATCAGTGCCAAGGCACTCGCCTACCAGACCGTCAAACAGCAGGTACTCGCAAAAAAGCTCCAGGCCGACGCATTGGTCAAACAAAACAAGATTCTGCAATTGCAACAGGCACTCAGCAAGAAGGCGATGGAAGCGAGCCGGTTGTGGATCATCCTGTTGGTATTCCTGCTGGCCGTCATTGGCTTCCTTGCATTCCGCATCAAGCGTTCGCAGTTGCGTTTCATGAAGCTGGCCCGGCGTGACGGCCTTACCGGCATCTTCAACCGGCAGCACTTCGTCAACGAAGCCGAGCGGCAATTGCAGTGCTGTCGCAAGTCAGGGCGCGAGGCCGGTCTGGTATTGCTCGACCTGGATCACTTCAAGGCAGTCAACGATACCCACGGTCACGCCGTGGGCGACCGGGTGCTGAAGCGTGCCGTGGCAGCGTGCCAGGCGCATCTGCGTTCCACCGACCTGTTCGGTCGACTCGGCGGCGAGGAGTTCGGCATGCTGTTGCCCGAATGCACGCTGGATCAGGTGCTGGAGCGGGTCGAGCAGATGCGTGTGGCGGTGGCATCGGTGTCGTTGGGCGAGGGTGCTCCCGGCGTGACGATTTCGGCCAGTTTCGGCGTGGCCTGCGTGGTCAATTCCGGTTACGAGTTGCGCCAGTTGATGAGCGATGCGGACGACGCGCTCTACCAGGCCAAGCGCGCGGGGCGCAACCGGGTCAGCCTGTCAGACAGCCGACATGTCCAGCTGAGCCTCGTTTGAGCGCAGCGCTTGCCTCCGACGCCTTCGGCGGGCGCAAGCCGGACACTGTCGGCGCCCGGCATACCGCCGAATTTCTGGTCGGCGAGTCCAAAGGATGGGGTTGCAGCCGGGCAACATGGTTCGTGGTTCCAGACGGTACCGGCGCTTCTAGCCAGTTCGGGCCTGGGCCTGATCGACGTCGATGCTGAGCAGTCGAATGCCTCTCTTCCCACGGTGACCTTGGGAGTCCCCTGTGGGTGGGGGGTTGGCGAAGCGCACAGTCGCAGTGTTCGAGATGGTGTCTTCGCGCTTCGCTCGTACCCTCATCCGGCGCTTCGCGCCACCTTCTCCCAGGGGGAGAAGGGATTGGGATTACCGGGTGTCGGCGCCAGGAGCCTGTCGGGCTTTGGTTGGCCGGCCTGCGACAGGACTCCCGGCTTTCGCCTCGCGCTGGCAAGTCCGCAGCAATTTGTTCGCTGCGAGCAGGTTCTTCGCGGGCAGGATCAATCCGGATTCGAACGGGCTGAGCACGAATGTGGTGATCAGCACCGGCACCCAGCCGACCGTGTGTGATGCCGGGTCGATGGCGCGGCAGAGCTGGTGCGCCTTGACCGTGTACCACAGCACCGGCGGTACCGTGAGCAGGGTGAGCAGGACGGTGGCCTGGCGACCATGCAGGCTCCACTGGAATCCGGCAAACACGCACATCGCCGCAAACCACGTGACGTGAAGGGCGTACGTGCGGATCAGTCCGGTACGGGCCTTTTGCAGCTCGGCGATGAGGGTGTTCTTGTCGATGGCGGAACCTCAGGGCTTGTCCGGCTTGTCCGGCTTGTCCAGCTTGTCGAAGTTCCTGATCGCGTCGAGTACCAGCGAGTAACTGCCGATGGTCTCGCCGCGCCACATCGGATTGCCGGCGAACAGCAGCACGTGACCCTTGCCGTAGCGGGCATCGACCACGGCAGCGCGCTCGGCTAGTTCGCTGCCGCCCTCGAGCAGGCCGGCGATCAGCAGCTTGTCCGCCTCGGCGAAGCGCAGGATCACTTGTGGCCGCTGGCCGGCGGGGATTACCCATGGGTTGTTGCGCGTCTGCTCGGCGTTGAGTGGCGTGGCCTGCCACGGCTTCACTTCGGGCAGCGCCGGCGGCTGGACGAACGGGCGCCCCTCGGGTGTGTCCATGTCGTGCGGGCCGCCGCGGCCGGTAGGGCGCTTGTAGTCCTTGGCGGTCGGCAGTCCGTGGTCGCCGTTGAGCAGGTTGGATACCTGGAACGACTGTCCCGTGGCACTGTACAGGGCCAGGCCGTCGCGGTGGTAGCTGGCGGCGATCGGGCTGGCGCGGTCGACGAACTTGGCCTGCAGCACGCTGCCGACCACCTTGAGCTTGTCGGTGGGGGTGATGAAGACGCCGGGTGCCAGGCCCACGTCGATGACGAACCGCGCTGTGTCCTCGGCGGTGATCAGCAGACCGCCAGCGCGCACGAAGCGCTTGAGGTTGGCCACGCCACGTTCGCCCAGGCCGGGTCGGACATCGTCGGTGCTGTCGATGTGGCCGATGTTCGGGGTGAGCCTGGTGGTTTTCCACGGCATCGGGTTGCCCCACATCGGCAGGCCGTCGACGATCCGCTGCGTGCTGGCGTCACCGACCGGGGCGAACACGATCACGTCGTACTTTGCGCGCAGGTCGGCGCGCCTGGCCACGTCCTGGGTGCTGATGTAGTCGTACTTCACCTGCAGTTGGTCCAGCGCCATGCGCCACCAGCCCTCGGTCTGGGTGCTCAGCCAGGTATGCATCACGGCGATGCGCGGGAGTTTGCCCGGCGCCACGTCGATGGCGGCCAGTCCGTCGGGAACGTTCACTGCCCCGGTGAGCCTGCTCATCGGAACTTTCAGGATGCTGTCGTCGGTGACCCGCACCACCTCGACGTCGAACAGGTCGCCCATCGACCAGGCGGTGTCGTCGTAGGGATGCTTCTGCGGGTCGTCCGGCGACCAGTACTGGCGGTCGAGCAGGGTATCGGCGATGCGCGAATACGGCTGGTCCATGCGCACGATGTAGCTGCCGGCAGGGAAGCTGCGCGAGCTGGCCGGCTTGGCCTTGCCGGCAGCGTCCTTGGCGGGCGGCAACTTCACCGTGATCGGCGCGGAGCTGCGGCTGATCTCGACATGCTGACGCTGCATGATGCGCAGCAGCTGTGCCTGCGAGCCGCTGCGCGGTTCGTCGGCCGGGAACACGTACGCGGCCGGGCCCGCGTGCTGGGGTTTCTCGATCGAGCGCTTGCTTTTCAGGTAGAAGTTCTTCAGGAACAGCTGGCCGTGGTGGGAGAAATAATCCAGCGCGGTGAGCAGGCCGGTCTGCTGGTAATTGTTGTTGTTGCGCTGCGACCAGGTCACCACCGGCAGCGGCGGATTGGGCTTGTACCAGGTGCGTTGGTACTCGCCGGGTTCCAGGATGCGCTCGACCGTGTCGGCGCCGTCGTTGCCGAAGGTCTCGTACAACCGGCTGATGCCGTTGTGCATGGCGGCGATGAACATCAAATAGCCCGGGCTCCAGGTATCGAACTCGCCGTGGGTGAACACGCCGGGCATGCCGAGCCTGGTCATCTGCTGCACATTGTTCCAGCCCAGTTGCTGCCACTCGCCGGTGAGGATCGGGTCGATCCAGGCGTTGTACGGGCCGTCGCCCACGGTGTTGTCGTACAGGAACGGCACCGACTCGTGCAGGTCGTGCAACACCTGCGCGTGCCAGCCGATGAAGGTGTCGGCGACGTGGCGGGTGAGGTTCAGCGTCATCGCCATCGCGTCGCGGTTGTTGTCGTGCGCGACGTAGTGGCCCCAGTACAGCAGCCGCGGGTAATTCTGGCCCGGATGTGCCAGGTGCCAGTTGTAGCGATCGACCTGTCGGTCGCGGCCGTCGACCTCGACGATCGGGGTGATCAGGGTGATCACGTGCGAGCGGATGTGCTTGATGTAGGGCGCGTTGTCCACCGCCAGTCGGTAGGCCAGCTCCATCAGTGCGGTGGGCGCGCCGGTTTCGGTGGAGTGGATGGTGCCGGTGATGTAGTAGACCGGTGTGGACTTCGCGATCAACTCGTCGGCCGTGGCGTCGTCCATGCCGATGCTGCGCGGGTCGGCCAGCTTGGCCAGGCGTGCCTTGTTCGCGTCCAGGTCGGCCAGCAGGTGCTCGTCGGCCACCGCCACCGCGATCATCTCGCGGCCTTCCTCGGACTTGCCGATGGGAAACACCTTCACCCGCGGGCTGGCTGCCGCCAGCGTGCGGAAATAGCGGTACACCTCGGCCGAGTAGGGCAGGTAGTTGGGCGCGCCGGCGATGTGGCCGAGCACCTGCAGCGGCGTCGGCACCGTGGTCGAGGCCGGCAGGTAGTCGGTCAGCGGTGAGTTGAACGAGGGGGCGGTGGTGTCCTTCAGGATCCGCGCCGTGTACGGCTGGTCGATCGGCTGGGCCGGATCGCGGGCGTAGGTGATCGAGCCGTTCGGGTCGGTGGCGGCGACGGCGCAGAAACTGGCCAGCACCAGCAGGGCGGTCAGCGGAAGACGGCGGTGAGCGTGCATGGCGGCATTTCCCCTGGATGGCATGGCGATCGAGCGTCGCACTTTGCCAGAACCGAGGGCCCCCCGCGTGACCCATCGGTTGGGCTTCGACGGTCCGGGCCACCCACGCTGCCGGCCACCTGCCATCTGCCGGACGTGGGTTGTCGCTCTCGCGGCGCCTGCCGCGCGATCAACCCAGGCCCTTCTCCGCCATCCGCATCACCGCATCGAACGTGCGATCGCGGAGGATCCAGCGTAGAAACAGGATCGTGCGTGCGCCGCCACCGGTGGGGTAGCGGGTGCGCGGGCGACGCGCGCGCAGCGCGCGGGCAATCGTGCGGGCGACCACGTCAGGCGATGAGCTCATCTTCGAGGCATCGCTGGCGGCCAGCATGCGCGCGTGTGATTTGGCCTGTGCTGCATAGGCGGTGTTTCCGGAATACTGCAGCAGACTCTGCTGCGCAATGCCGCTCCATTCGGTACGGATCGCGCCCGGTTCGATCACCACCACGTGGATGCCGAACGGCGCCAGCTCCATGCGCAGGCAGTCGCTCAGACCCTCCACCGCAAACTTGGTGGCGTGGTACCAGGCTCCGAGCGGTTCGTGCATCTTGCCGCCCATCGAGGTGATGTTGACGATGCTGCCGCTGCCTTGCGCGCGCATCATCGGCGTAGCCAGCTGGATCAGCCGGGCCAGGCCGAACAGGTTGACCTCGAACCGCCGCCGCCCTTCCGCCAGCGGTACATCTTCGAGTGCGCCATAGGAGCCGTAACCGGCATTGTTGACCAGCACGTCGAGGCGTCCCTGCGCCTGCCGGATGGCCTCCACGGCGGCGACGATCGAGGCGTCCTCGGTGAGATCGAGCGCAAGCAGCCGCGCCCCCGCATCGGCCAGCAGCTGCATGCGTTCCAACCGTCGTGCTGCGGCATAGACCACGTGGCCTTCGGCGAGCAGCCGGTGTGCTGTCGCCTCGCCGATACCGGACGATGCGCCGGTGATGAGGGCAATCTTGCGAGCCATGTCGATGTTCCTCGGGGTTTGCTTGCAGGCAGTCTAAACTAGGGTCTAAAGCCCCCAGTCAAGAGATGCGCCATGCTGATTGCCGAGTTTTGCCGCCAGACCTCCTTGAGCCGCGACGCCGTGCGGCTTTACGTCAAACTCGGCCTGATCACGCCCACCGTGGGGGCCCATGGCGGCAATCGGTATCGGCAATTCGGCGCGCCCTATGTCGAGCGCGCCGCACTGATTCGCGCCGGGCAGCAGCTCGGTTTCACGCTCAGGCAGATCGTGGCGCTCAACCGCGAATACGCGGCCGGCGCGATGGATGCGACGCGCAAGCTGGCCGTGATGCGCGAGCAGTTGCAGGCGATCGAGGAGAAGGCCGGGCGCATCCGCATGATGAGGAAGTACCTGCGCGCCAAGATTGCCTGGCTGGAAGGGGGCGAGCGGGGTGCCGAGCCGGTATTCGGCGGCAGTGGTCGCGGCAGTCATTGCCGGTCCATCGGCGCAACGACGCGCAATCACTGATGCGCCGCGGGGGTCGCCGCCTGGGCATCGCGGGCGCCTCCGTCCGGGTGTGATTTTTTCCGCTGCCCGGCGAATCATGGGTGGAACCCAAGGGAAAATCGGCGCGATGACCACCAGGCCCCAGCAGCATCGTTTTGAAGCTCTGCTGCACGAGCATCGCGGCG